>OFFW01000464.1_pt1 | contig 29860 bp, 24 predicted proteins | sample 1521501 | NCBI WGS metagenome assembly OFFW01 (sample SAMEA3504107, study PRJEB24116) | mouse gut metagenome | biome: mouse gut; feature: mouse-associated habitat; material: faeces | place: Denmark | collected 2011
ATCGGAGCGGTGCTGATCGTATTCGTAGGTATCAGTCCGGCAAAACTTGGTAACTTCTGGGATGGACCCAGTATCGCGATTGTTCTTGGCGGTACGATTGCTGCGGCGATCGCAAGCTATCCGTTCGGGAGGCTTAAGACGCTCCTTAAGCATACGAAGATTTTGTATCAGGGCAAGAAGTACAACATCGGTGCGCTCATAGACACGCTGGTGGAGATGGCTCAGCTTGCCAGACAGAACGGTCTTCTGGCATTGGAAGAGAAGGCTAATGAGATAGACGATATGTTCTTCAAGCAGGGTATCATGCTGATCGTGGACGCGACGGAGCCGGAAGAAGTGCGTAACCTCTTAGAGAGTGATGTGGACGCCATGCTGACGAGGCATGAGGACTGTATCGGTATCTATCAGTTGATGGAGGCGAAGGCGCCTGCATTCGGTATGATCGGTACTCTGGTTGGTCTGGTTAACATGCTGAAGGGTATGAACCTGGAAGGCGAAGGCGGCGCGGGTGATATCGGTCCTGCGATGGCGACTGCGCTGATCACAACATTTTACGGCTGTGTACTTGCTCATTTGATTTTTGCTCCGATTGCTGCGAAGCTTAAGGTAAGGAATGACGAAGAGCTTCTGTATAAGCAGATCATGATAGAAGGTATCCTGGCGATTCAGGCAGGAGATAATCCGAAGTTCTTAAGAGAGAAGCTTGTTACATTCGTAAGCCAGAAGGAGCGTCAGAAGCTTCTGGATTCTGAGGGGTCAAGCAAGGGCAGCGCAAGCGAAGAATAGCAGGAGGCAGATATGAAGAAGAGGAATAAGCCGTCTGGCGGCGGCGCCAATTGGATGGATACATATGGTGACCTGGTGACTCTGCTGCTCTGTTTCTTTGTATTATTATATTCGATCTCGACGCTGGATCAGGCGAAATGGATTCAGGTTGTTAAGAGTTTTAACCCGGATGCGAAGGATGTATCGCAGATTGCGGAGAACCCGAATATAGACGCTAATGACGAGGTACCGGGAGGCGTTGACGTAGACGAGTTCGACGATCTGTTTGAGAGTCTGAAGGAAGCGATAGAAGCTGCGAATCTGGACGGAGAGGTTGAGTTATTTAAAGGGGATGGGTATACGTTTATCACATTCCAGGATAACGTGTTCTTCGATGGGGACAGTTCTATTATCAAGGATGAAGGAACAGCGATCCTGGCACAGTTTGCTTCCATTATGTCTGGTGTGAAGGATGCTGTGAAGGAAGTTCAGGTTCTTGGACATACGGCACAGGCTGATCCGAATGTTCCGAACAATCCGGTGAACGACAGAGTTCTGTCGGCAGAGAGAGCAGCGCGTGTAGCAGCGTTTATTCAGCAGCGGATGTAGGATATTTATGTAAAGCAGATATATCGAGAAGCTGGAAATTGTGGAAACGGAATATGGCATTGTGGCAGATAACAGGATAAGAGAGGATGTGAGTGCAATGTGTAATCTGAGCCAGGGAATCAGGGAAAAAGGAATTGCGGAAGGCAAAGCCGGTGGAGGACGCCTGCAGTATTTCATTGGCTGCAGGCTTCTTCCCCCGTGACGTGGCTCTGACGATAAAATAATTTATCAATGCGGCTAAAATCAATGCTAATAGCGCATTGCCAATGTACTTCATGGGCTGTGCGATTTTTCTTCCCTCTAAAAGGGTATGTATCTGTTCAAAGGCTTTGGAGGCGCAGAGATAGTAGTCGCCGTCAGAAGCATAGCGGTACACATTGTCGGTGATGGTGTCGGCATAGGAATCGGTAATGGTTCTGTAAACGGCGCCGTCGCTGAAAATGTAGATTTCTCTGTTATCCATATCTATCAGGAAAAGAGTTCCGCTCTGCTGTCCGAACAATTCGTGGTAATAATTTTCCGCAAAATAAGAAGCGCTTAAATAATTGGAGGAAACGGATTTAAAGGCAGCGTTTCCGTAGGCGGTAATGTCCTGCATTTGCGCCAGGAGCTGTGAGCGCTCCGCCTCGCTCATCAATCCGGCGTCGTCTTCCAGAATAATCCGGTAGCCGGTATCCGGGTTTTGCCGGCGGAGCGCGCCAATATCGGAATCCGGCGCAGAATCGTTTTCGCTGGACGGGGAGGCGGCAGAACCCCGTTTGCTGCGTTCTAAGACAGAGGAACCCTGAGATGCATTTCCGGCAGTTTCGGCCTTAGTTTTCAGAGGGCTGGCGCAAAGCGCGCAGAACAAAAGAAAAAAGGCGGCCCGGGCCCGGAAAATTTTGTGTTTTTTCTTAAGCATTGTCGTCACCTCCGCTTCTTTCAAACTGCGGGAGCTTTCGTGTGGCAAGCACGTTGTATTTCCTGATGAGGTCCGTAACGGTAAATAAAATACCGGCGTAAGCGGCAATTGTTCCCCCGTAATACCATAAATCCGATACCGGATTAAGCAGCCAGATACCGGCGGCAATTCCCGCCGCGGCCAGCGAACCGGCAAATCCGTATATTGGCAAGGGGCCTTTCGTCAGGCAGAAAGGAAGAAGCTCTTTAAAATGAACAGAGCCGGCGGTTTTCTTTCCGAACTTATGAAAGGAAGCGCCGCTCATATGGCGGGCCAGATAACCTCTGTCGTCGGTTCGTCTGTCCCGGTGGTAAATCCCCAGAATTTCGGACATATAAATATAGAAAGAAGTGATGGCAAGAAAAATGGCGCATCCCAGCACGATTTTTGGTCTGAAAGTAAAAAAGAGATTCAGAAAAAGGAAAATCGGAAGGGCCAGAAAGACGGAAAAAAGGGCATATTTTTTGATATCGACGGGAATGTCCACAGCGGTCTTTCCTGTCTGGCCGTTTACCGTGGCGTAGGCCACGCGGCCGTCTTTTTGGTAGGACATGAACCAGACCGGGTACATAACGCGTTTTGGCGGTTCGCACCAGGTATGGAATATATTGGTCATTTTAAAATTATTTTTGCCCTCCGGCATGCCGATTCCGGAGAAAGCCGGCGTTTTTCTGACATGTTTAAAGCTGGTGGAGTTGGCAAGGGTTACGGCGTCGTTTTTATATAAATCACTGGCCACATCGGCGGTATCCGCATAAAAACCGCTTAAGAAAGAAGGCGTAAACTCCTTTAGCTCCCCGGTGTAAAAAGGCGCAATCCTCTCGCTGATGTTGTCGGAAAAGGAGGAGGAAGCGTCGTAGGTCAGATGCTGATAGGAGGCATCGATATCTCCAATCAAATCGTAATAGTCTGTGTAACGGTAATTTCCTCTGGTGTAGGATTTTTCCCCGTTTAGGGTAACCGGCCCCTGCTGGCTGATGCTGTAACTCCAGTAGGGCATATAGATTCCGCGGAAGCTGTCGATGCATTTTTCGTCCGTCAGCTCCCGGGGCGCAAAGGGCGCGCGTTTTATCCGGTTTAAGTATGCCTTTTTGCATGCGTCTTTGCTCTGCTTAAAAGGAATGATGTGGACGGGACGGTTCTCCTGGCTGATGCGGCTTGAAAGAATTGTGGATGCGCCGCAAAAGCTGCAAAATTCGGCGGCGGAGTTATCCGTGCTGAGAATTTCGCCGCCGCATTGCGGGCAGGTAAAAACGGTAACGTCAAACATTTCGCTTTCCACAGCGTCGCTTTCTTTTGTTACCTGATACGGGTCATAAGTGGTAAGGCAGTAATCGCATTTTAACTTTTGGGAATCAATATCAAATTTCAGATTACCGCCGCAGTTTTGGCATTCGTACAAAGTAATCCCCCCTTCTTTCTCTATTATATGGTGGGATGGATTATGCCGTCAACCGGTTTTAAAGCAGCGCCCCTGAAAGGTTTTTCGCTCGCGCATCAGGCGGTGAAGCGTGTTGAGCACCTTTTTCTTGTTGCCGCTCCAGGCCGGGGCAATCAGGATGCGTTTAGGGCCGTCGCCGGTAACGCGGTGAACGACGGTGTCGGGGGACAAGCGCTCCAGACAGGCAATAAGGATATCCGTATATTCCGTTTCCGTAAGGACAGAAAAATATCCTTTCCTGTAGTCGTCGGCCAAATCAGTGCCTTCCAGAACGTGAAGAAGCTGGAGTTTGATTCCGAAAAGGTTCTGGGAGTTCAGATAATCTATGGTTTCCAGCATCTGCCCGTTGTCCTCACCTGGAAGCCCTAAAATAACATGGGTGATTATCGGAAGCCGAATGGCATGCAGGTTTTTTACGGCCTGCTCAAAGCAGGAGAGGGGATATCCCCTTCGGATGTATGCTGCAGTTTTTTCATGGATAGTCTGAAGCCCAAGCTCTATCCAGATGAATTTGTCCGGGTATCGCTCTTTCAGGGCGGCAAGAAGTTCCAGTACCCGTGGCGGCAGGCAGTCCGGGCGGGTAGCGATGGAAATGCCAAGCACGAAAGGAGTTTCCATCGCTTCGGTAAAAATCCGCTCCAGATAGGGCAGGGGAGCGTAAGTGTTGGTATACGCCTGAAAATAAGCAATAATGCAGGGACGGAGAAGCTGTGTCTGCATATGTGGTCCTGACAGTGTGGAATCTTCCAGCCGGGCAGAAATTTCCTTCACTGCCGGGAGCTTTTCCGCAATCAGTGCAAAACCTGCCTCTAGTTGGGCGGCGATATCGCCCTTTCCGGCGGCGTCTGTTGCAAATTCCCCGCTTCCGCCCGCACTGCAGAAAATACAACCCCGGGTGCTTAAGGCGCCGTCCCGGTTAGGGCAGGTCATATGGGCGTTCAGGGCGACCTTAAAGCATTTCCTGTGAAAGGTGTTTTTGCAGTAGGCGTCCAGAGAGTAGTAGGGCTTTCCCAGCCACTTTTCAGGAGGCTTAAGGGCTGTTGCCGATTGGCAGTTTGTGCGGTTTGCTGCATAGTCTGTCATAAAAATACCTCTTTCCCGTACGGAAGCGGAAGAATTTAAAGCGGCGCGTATTCAATGGTTCTTGCCCGGGTGCAGGCAGTTAAGTCCTTTTCCGTCAGGGCAAAAAGGGGATGGAGCTCCTCTGGCGCGTCGATGACAAGGACGTTTATTTCATCGCGCATGGAAAGGTTATTTTCCGATTTTTCCCGCCGTATTCCGGTAAGAATCCGTTTCACGGCTTCTCCAAATTCCAGAAGACGTCTGTTTTCGTCTCCCTCTTTTAAGGAAGGAGCAAAACCGTACCGCGCCGTATTTTCCGGGGCGGGGCCGGCGTCCTTTGGCGTTGCGCCTTCCCAGTAAAGCAGATGAAGGGAGATTCCCTTTTCATACTGCCTGAAAAATTCCTGATAAATATGTTCCGTGATATGAGGGACATATATTGCATATAATTTCAGGATATTCAGCAGAGTAAAGTACAGCGCGCGCTGGCCGCTTTGCCGCTGCTTTTCACCATGGATATCGGGACGGTACAGGCGTTCCTTAACGATTTCAATGTAATTGTCGCAAAAATCTTTCCAGAAGAAATCATCGATTTCATTTCTGGCGGAGCCGATTTCATATTCGTTTAAAAGTGTCTGCGCATTTCGGACAACCTCCCGGGTGCGGGCGATAATCCATGAATCAATGGGCAGAAGGTCAGGCTCTGCCGCAGGGTCGATATCCTGTAAATGAGATAAGGAAAATTTGCAGGCGTTCCACAGCTTCGTGAGGAAGCGTCTTGCGGCGGCAAGGTCGTCCGGGGCGAAAAAAGTATCGGTACCCAGTTTTGCGCCGGCGGCCCAGTACCTCACAGCGTCGGCGGAATAAGCGCTTATCAGACCGGTGGGCGTAAGGTTGCTGTTATTTTTGGATTTGCTGATTTTCTCTCCTTTTCTGGCAAGCACAAAGCCGCTAATCATAATGTCCTTCCACGGAAGCTTTCCGGTGTGGTAGAGACTTCTTACGATGGTATAAAAGGTCCAGGTACGGATAATCTCGGAAGCCTGGCAGCGCACGCTCATGGGAACGAGGGGAACGCCTGACAACTCGTTAATCTGGGGTGTCACAGAGGAGGTTGCCCAGGTGTCAAAAACGGCGGTTTCCGGTATAAAGTCTTTACAGCCGCATTCACAGCTTCCCTCAAAAGGCATTTCAACAGGATTTACGGGGAGCTGCGAGGCGCTGGCAAAGACAGCCCTGCCGCAGCTTTTACAGTACCAGAGAGGGAAGGGAATGCCAAAGTAACGCTGACGGGAAATGCACCAGTCCCATTTTAAATTGGAAACCCATGCCAGATAGCGGTTTTTCATGTGGGCGGGATACCAGTTGATTTCGTCAGCCGCTTTCAGGAACCGTTCCTTTTCCGATAAAATATCAATGTACCACTGGCGGGAGGGGATGATTTCCGTTTCGCATCCGCAGCGTTCGTGGACGGCCAGTGTGTGAATGATTTTTTCCGATTTCAAAAGGAGCCCTCTTTCGGAGAGCAGCGCGACGATTTTTTCTCTTGCCGCAAGGGTTTCCATGCCCCCAAGAAAAGGAACGCTGCCGTCGATGGTTCCGTCGGGCAGAATAATTTTGCGGTAGGGAAGAGCGTACTTTTCCGCCCATTCAGCGTCGGTGCTGTCGCCGAAGGTAGCGCACATTACGACGCCGGTTCCCTTGTCCATGCTGACTTTTTCGTCGGCCATGACGGGAATCTCATAATCGTAAAGCGGAACAAGGGCGGTTTTTCCGATATATTTCCGATACCGCCCGTCCTCCGGGTTGACAAACAGGCAGACGCATCCGTAGAGAAGCTCGGGGCGGGTGGTGGCAACCAAAATGGTTTCATTTTCCGCTATAAAAGGGAGGTAGTGGAAGGCGGATTCCACATCCCGGGTGTCAAGCTCCGCCTGCGCGATGGAGGTCTGGCAGTTTTTGCACCAGAGAACGGGAGACTGTCTGGAATATGCCTTGCCCTGTTTTACCAGATTCAAAAATAACTGCTGCGACAGTTTTTGAACCTCGGGACTTATGGTGGTATACTGCAGCGACCAGTCAACGGAAAAGCCCAGGGACTTCCACATATCCCGAAATTCCTCCTCATATCGTCCGGTAACGGACATACATTCTTTCGTGAAAGCGCTGCGGGGCATGGATTTGGCCAGTATGTTTTTTTCCTTTTCAACCAGACGTTCAGTGGGAAGGCCGTTGTCGTCAAAGCCGAAGGGGTAAAATACATTGTATCCCTGCATTCTGCGGAATCTTGCGTTCATTTCCGCCTGGGCGTAAGAAAAAATATGGCCGATATGCAGACTGCCGCTGACGGTAGGGGGCGGTGTGTCGATGGAATAGACAGGGCCTTTTTTTTCGGGGGTAAATTTGTAAATCCGGTTTTGTTCCCAGAATGCCTGAATCTGTTTTTCAATGGTTTCAAAGTGATAGTGTTTTTCCATTTTCAATCATCTCCTTTATGTTTTTGACTGCAACTAAAAAAGCCCCAGAGCAATAGAGATTACTCTGGGGCGAACAAAGTCCGTGGTACCACCCAAATTCGGAAAGCATGAGCTTTCCGCGCTTAATCAATACGGGACAGACAGCGGGTATAACTTTACTGCAATCCGATATTGTTTTCCCTGTTACGGTGGAAATCCGGCGAAGGCTACTGGGAAATCCGCAGAGATTTCCTTTCGTTTCACAGCTCAGAGGTCACTTCCATACTTTCCTCAGAAAAGCTTGCACCAACCGCTTTCTCTCTGTGCATCGGAATGGGGCATAATCAGAAATGCCGGTTCTGGCATCGGGATACGCTCCGGTATGTACTCATCCTCGTCAAAGCCTTTGTCCTGTATAATTTTCGATAAGTCTACTATACCTTTTCTCAAATGTCAAGGGAAATTTTTCAGACAATATTTGGGGAAAATCGTATTTTGATTGCTAATATTGTGGAACGACCAAAATTTTCTATGCTTTTCACAGGATATTTGTTATACTCATTTTATAATTGTGTGATGGCATTCGGGGGTGCCGGAAAGGAGAATAATTATGTCCCAATTTGTAAAATTGAATCCGGAGCAGTTGGAAAAACTCCGGGAAGTAAATCCTATGATGATGTCTTACAACGTGGAATTTGCCGAGGTTACAGGAGGCACTTTCTGGAAGGCTTATACACCGGAACAGATTGCCGGAACGGAGGAGTTCCATGTAACGCCTACTTCCGAGGGTATTGCGGCAATGTATAAGGATTTGATGCAGGTTTATGCGCCGATTGACCTGTACAACGAAAAGCTCCGTTCGTTAGCGAAGGAATTTGGCCCGGTATGGGTGCGCGTTTCCGGAACATGGGCGACCAAAACCTATTATGATTTTGACGGTACGACAGGCGGGCAGGTACCGGAGGGATATCTGAATGTGCTGACGAAAGAGCAGTGGATTGGCGTGCTGGATTTTGTGAAAGCGATTGGCGCAAAGCTGATTGTCTCTGTGGCAAACTGTCCCGGACTCCACAGCGCAGAGGAACCCTGGCACCCGGCGGAGGCGGAAAAGCTGTTTTCCTTAAGCAAGGAATACGGCGTTCCCATTAACGCGGCGGAATTTGCCAATGAGCCTAATATGATGGAGGATACCGGTTTCCCGAAAGGATATACGCCCGAGCATTACCGCAGGGACCAGGATTTATTCTTTAGCTGGCTTCGCGCCAATTATCCGGACTGCATCTGTGTTGGCCCGAGTACGACCGGAGGAGATGACGTTGTTTTTGGAAAGGGCGACGGGAAATCCGGCGGTGTGGAACAGCTTGTACATAGCTGCGGATGCGCGGATTTGCTGGACGGCACGAAAGAGCCTCTGGATGTGTTCAGCTATCATTATTACAACGGTATCTCGGAGAGGCTTGCATCCGTTATGCCGGCCGGACACTGGATGGCGGAGGATGCAAACGGCGAGGCTTATCTGGCCACGGCGCCTAACTTTGCCCGTACCTATGCGCCCCTGCGCGACAAATATTGTCCCGGCGGGGAAATGTGGGTTACGGAGTCCGGCGACGCCGGCGGCGGCGGAAATACCTGGGCCTCCACCTATCTGGATGTGCCGCGTACCTTAAATGAGTTGGGCGGTTTTGCCTCCGTTACCAATGGAGTGATTTTCCATAATACACTGGCTTCTTCCGATTACGGCTTCCTGGCACGGGAGGTGTTCGACCCTCGCCCCAATTACTTTGCGGTGCTTTTATGGAACCGTCTGATGGGAAGTACGGTTTACGATTCCAAAGAGCCGATTCGCGAAGGCGCTCATGTGTACGCTCATTCACGTAAGGACGGAAAGGAAGGCGTTGTTTATCTTGTAATCAATAACTCCCTGACGGAAAGTACCAGCGTTGAACTGCCGAAAGACGCGCAGCGCTACACACTGGCCGGTGAAAACGGGAATATGCGTTCAACGGTGATGACCTTAAACGGAAAGCCTCTTGCTCTGGGAGAGAATAACTCTCTGCCCGGGATGGAGCCTGCTTTGCAGGCGGCAGGATGCGTAGAGCTTGCGCCGGGAACCTGTACGTTCTTCGTTATGTAATTTCCGAAAAAGCTTTTGTAATGCAATATCTGAAATAAATTTGAAGTGAAAAGGGGCTGCTGGAAAAAAGCGGCTCCTTTTTTGGAAAGCGGAGCGGGTGACAGATGCATTTTGTAGACGCAAAGGGAATTTTATCGGCAAAAAACGGCATGAACTTATACAGGGGCTGTACCCACGGCTGTATTTACTGCGACAGCCGCAGCAGATGCTACCAGATAAACCACGATTTCGAGGACATTGAGGTGAAGCAGAACGCGCCGGCGCTTTTGGAGGCGGCGCTCCGCTCCAAAAGGAAAAAGTGTATGATTGGCACCGGTTCCATGTGCGATTCCTATATGCACTGCGAGGAACAGCTCATGCTTACAAAAAGATGCCTTGCGCTGCTTGACCGCTATGGATTCGGGCTTGCCATTCAGACCAAGTCCGACAGGATTCTGCGGGATTTGGATTTGCTAAAAAGCATCCATCAAAAGGCAAAGTGCGTGGTGCAGATGACCCTTACCACTTATGACGAGGATTTATGCAAAATTCTGGAGCCGAAGGTGTGTACGACAAAAAGGCGTTTTGAGGTTTTGAAGATTCTGCAGGAAAACGGGATTCCGACGGTGGTGTGGTTTTCTCCCCTGCTGCCTTTTATCAACGACACGCGGGAAAATATGGAGGGGATTCTGGATTACTGCGTTCAGGCCGGGGTGTACGGCGTGATTTGCTTCGGAATCGGCGTGACCCTAAGGGAGGGCGACAGAGAATATTTTTACCGGAAACTGGACGAACATTTTCCGGGAATGCGGGAGAGATATCACAGAAAATACGGCTATGCCTATGAGGTGACAAGCGACAACAACAGGGAGCTAATGGGCAGGTTCCATGAAATCTGCAGGAAAAACAATATTGTAAGCGATGTGGATAAAATCTTTGCGTATCTACACGAATTTCCGGAGGATAAGGGGTATGAACAGCTCAGCCTGTTTTGAGGATAAACGTGTTTCTATGTGGAATATGTCCAAACTTCCCTTTCATAAACTGTAGCAATAACAATAACAGGTGCTTTTTATGAAGGGGTACATAGAAAAAATCAGACAGAAGATAAAGCTTTTCCCGCCGAGGAAAGAGGGAGAAAGCGGCGAGGAATACGCCAGGCAGAGGGCGATTCTGGGGCTGAAATACGGTGTGTTTGCGCTGACGGCCTTTGCCATATTAAGAGGGCTGATTGTGACGGCGGGGGAAAATGTGACGGTGACCAACAGCGTGGACGGAAGGGAGCTGCCCATTTACTGCGTGGATACGCCGGAAAAAAAGATTGCGCTCAGTTTTGACGCGGCTTGGGGAAATGAAGATACGCCCAAAATCCTGGAAATCCTGAAAAAACATGACATACACGTCACTTTTTTTATGACAGGGGGATGGGTGGAAAGCTATCCTGACGATGTAAAGGCTATTTTGGCAGCAGGCGCTTGTGCGATAATAATGACAGAACCCTTTTAAAAAAGGTATTGTCACTGGGAATGGAACAGTGTATACTATTCAGAATAGACAGACATTAATTTTGAGAGAAGTGGTTACGGTTGGACGATACAAAAACCCGAATTATTTTTGCAGCGATGAAGGCCGTGCGTCAGTATGGTCTGGAAGGAATGCGTATCCAGAACGTCAGTGACCTGGCGGAAATTTCACCCGGGGCATTGTACCGGTATTTTGACAGCAAAGACCAGTTGATAGTGGAGTGCTTCACATACGTGGACAGGCAGGTGGCGGAGATTTTCGAACATTTGAAGCTGAATCCGCTGACCATGATTGCCAATCCGTTAGAAGCGGTAAAAAGTCTCTGGCAGCCGTATTTCCGTTTTTGGGTGGCTCATCCGGACGAAACCGTTTTCTATCACCGGTTCAGGGACAGCGCCTTTTTTCCGAAATATGATAAGAGCAGGGATGTGACTTATTTTAATACCTTTATCGGCATGGTTCAGCTTTTTAAAAAGCTGTTTCCGAATCTGAACCAGATTAATCAGGATTTATTATGGCTCCACGTGCTTACGTCCACGGTTATGTATGCCAAATATGTGGTGGAGGGAACGCTTCCCGACAATCAGGAGACGGAAGATACGGTATTCCAATTACTGACGACCGGTTTATACGGTTATCTGAAGCCACAGAAAGATAAAAAGAAATAATCGCGCCGCATTGCGGCGTGAGCAATTATTGAGCGCGAAAAGCGCTTTTTTTGTGCCCGGAAAAAGATACCCTTTTTCTGACAGATAAAAACGGCAAATAAGACGCGCCGAAGCGGTTTTGAACAGGATAGAGGAAGCCGGGAATAGGGACAAACAGGGCGGGAATATACTGGTACAAACCATTGATTGGAATGAAAAGCCTTGGAGAAAGAAAAAGAAGCCGGGATTTCCTGTGAAAAAGAAGATTTCGGAAAAATACGGGATGTGGATATACGGGAGGTACAGCGGGAGACGCTGGCTGATATTCTGGAGATAAAAATAGACGAGAGCCTGAGCGATGAAGAAAAAAGAGAGGAGTTTATCAGGCAAATCAAAAATCCCTACCTCTACCGGCAGGGAGACTACGTCGTTAAACTGAGTTTTTCGGATACGGACGCAACGCTGACAGACCGGCTGAAGGAGTATATAGAACATGTGGCGGCCGACGGGCTCTGACGGCGGCCGGCTGATAACCGAATTGACGGAAAGAAGGGATTTGTCCGTGGAAGCGATTAACAAAACCAAATCCGGAAAGAAAAGTTACGCGGCGGCGGTGTATCTGCGCCTTTCCAAAGAGGACGGGGACGCCGGCCCCGGAAGCGGCAAGGGGGAGAGCAACAGCATCACCAACCAGAAACGCCTTATTTACGATTTTTTAAAGGGAAAGGAGGATATCCGCGTCTTTCAGGAATATGTGGACGACGGGTATACCGGCTCTGATTTTTGCCGGCCTTCTTTTCAGAAAATGATAAAGGATATAGAAGCGGGAAAGGTCAATCTTATTATTGTAAAGGACCTTTCCCGTTTTGGCAGAGAGTACATAGAGGCGGGGAGATATCTGCAGAAAATTTTCCCGGCGGCGGGGGTGCGTTTTATTGCCGTCACCGACCGTTATGATTCTCTTACAGCGGGCCAGACGGAGAAAAACATTGTCATACCGGTTAAGAATTTCGTCAACGACGCTTACAGCGCCGATTTGTCGGTGAAAATAAGAAGCCATCTTGAGAGCAAACGAAGAAACGGGGAATACACCGGGGCTTATGTTTCCTACGGTTTTATAAAGGACGGCGCCAACCACGGCAGGCTGATGCCCGACCCGGTGGCGGGGGAAAACATAAAGCGCATTTTCCGGTGGAAGTTGGAGGGCATGAGCAACAGACTGATAGCGGATAAGCTGAATACTCTGGGAATCCCCGCTCCGGCGGATTACAAGCGAAGCCTTGGCATCCGCTACAAAAGCGGCTTCCAGAAAAACCTTTATTCCAGATGGAGCCCGGCGGCGGTAGGGCGGATACTGTCCAATCCCCTGTGCAAAGGGCTGGTGGTGCAGGGAAAGCAGGAGCGTGTCAATCACAAGATTAAGAAGATGCGGGCAAGGCCAGAAACAGAACAGAGCCGTTTCTGGCAGGAGGATTTGGCGATAATCGGGGAAAAGGAGTTCGACGCCATGCAGGAACTGCTGAAAAAGGACGCCAGAACGGTTCCCGGGCGGGAGAAGGCATATCTTTTCAGCGGCCTGCTTTTCTGCCCGGACTGCGGCAGGCAGATGATACGCCGCAAGACCGTTTATCAGGGAAAGGAGACCGGCTTTTACATCTGTAAGACCTACAACGTGGAAAAAAGCTGCACCAGGCACAGTATCAGAGAAAATGAGCTTGCCGTGCTGATAACGGAGGCGGTAAGGGCGCAAATACGGCTGGCGGCGGAATGGGAGGAAGTTCTTTTGGCGGTAAAAGACGCGGAGAAAAAACAGGCAGAACGGGGGCAGGCCGGATTTTTAAGCGACAGTCGCGTCAGGGAGCTGGCGGCAGAGCTTGAAGAAAACAAATTCATGCTTTCAGGGCTTTGCGCGGACCGGGCGGAGGGGCTTCTTTCAGAGGAAGAATACAGGGAGATGCGGGCATTTTATGAAAATCGCGGCAGAGAACTGCAAAGACAGATGGAGGAGCGGAAAGCGTACGCGGAAAAAGCCGCGGAGGCCGCAGGGGAAGCCGGACGGTGGCTTGCGGGGCTTAAGAATATGGGAAAATGGGCATCGCGGGAAGAAAAAGCCACAGCTATCCGGCGCAGTCTTATCTGTCTGCTGATTGAAAGGATATGGGTATACGAAGGAAAACATGTGGAAATTTCTTTCCTTTATGAGGACGGGACGGCCGGGCGGCAGGCTCTTTTAAGCGCCATAAAAGAAGCGGCGCCGGAACAGACGTTTTTCCAAAAGGGGGCTTTGTAATGGCAAGAAGAAAGGACAGGACAAGACAGGAAATAAATAGAGGAGTCAGGGAAAGATTCCCGGAAAAAACTCTGGAAAAGTTTCCGGAAAAAACAGTGTTCAGGACGGCCACTTACGCCAGACTTTCCGTCAAAAGCCGCTATACAAAGAGCGAGTCCATAGCCAGCCAGCAGATGCTTATGCGGGATTATCTAAAGGACAGGGAAGAATTTTTTCTTGTGGGGGAGTATCAGGACGACGGCGTCAGCGGCACCCGGTTTGACCGTCAGGGATTTGACAGGATGCTTGGAGAGGTGAGAAAAGGAAACATCAACTGTATTATCGTAAAGGATTTTTCCAGATTCGGGAGAGAGCACACGGAAGCAGGCCGTTATCTGGAGAAAATATTTCCTTTTCTCGGCGTCCGGTTTATTTCCGTCAACGACGGCTATGACAGTTTTGACAGGGAAAGCGGGGATAAAAAGCTGGCGGTTGTGCTGAAAAATCTTGTGAATGAATATGTCGCAAGGGACATTTCCGCAAAGACAGCTTCCGGCTATGCGGCAAAGCAGGAAAGAGGGGAATATGACGGCGGGCGGGCTCCTTACGGATACGTCTTTTCGGATAAAAGAAAGACAGGGTTTGCGGCGGACGAAAAACCGGCGGAGATTGTGAGGGATATCTTTGCGTGGACAATACAGGGGGACTGCGCCGGAAGGATTGTAAAGCGGCTTACGGAAAAGAAAATCAACCCGCCCAAAGCCTATCAGGATACCGGGGCTTTCTACCGGCAGGAAAATGAGAACCGTTACTGGAATGAGCCTGCGGTAAACGCTATTCTGGGAAATATGGCCTATGCCGGTCACATGGCGCTTTGCAAAGGAAAGGGGACCGGGGCCGGCGGACGCTCCTATAAATCGGCGGAGTCGGAGTGGAGGATAAAGGAGCACACACACGAACCCATTGTACCGGAAGATGATTTTCGTCTGGTACAGGAAATTTTGAAAGCAAGAAAAGAGCGGTACAAAAGCCGGTGCGCTGTGGATACCGGGATTACCCGCCCGGAAAATCTGCTGAAAGGGAAGGTATTCTGCGGGGATTGTCTTGTACCGGCGGCAAGAATGGGAACAAACTATGAGAGAAAGACAGGAACAGACCGTGGGAGAGTGCGCGTCTATCGTTACCGATGCCGCACTTACAGAGAAAAAGGCAAAGCAGAATGCAGTTCCAAATCCATTTCGGAAAAAAGTCTGGAAAAGCTCGTCTGGCAGGCAGTTGCGCTGTGCGTAAAGCAGAGGGAAAGCCGCGGGGAAGCTGCCAGTGGATTTTACAGTGAATTTTTCCGGAAGATAAAAAGAGAAACGGAAAAAGAAAAGGCTATAGAAGAAGACGCTGTCCGCCGGAAGAAAAACGAAAAGATGCTTCTGTATCGGGAATATAAAAAAGGGGAGCTATCCTCTGCAGACGGCCTTTCGGACGGCGGTAAAAATCAGTACATGGAGGAAAAGCAAAAGAAAGAGAATGCCATCCGCCTCCATGAAAAGCGGATAGGGCAGTTGGAAGAAAAGGCCGCATTTTTGGAGCGCATGGAAAAGGAGAGGCCGGGGCTTTGCGGGAGCAATTTTTTTCATAAAAATATAATTGCAGACAAAGCCGGAAGCAATCTGGACCCGGAGATGGTTTTTCTTTTCGTGGATAAGATTTTTTTGTATGACGGGAAAAAAGTGGAAATTGTGATGAATTTTAAGGAAGAAGGGGGGACTTAAGACGGACGGATGGACAGTTGCTTTGTATATGAGACTCTCAAAGGAGGATGAAAAAGATGCCGCGGGCGGATGGGAGAAGGATGAGAGCAACAGCATCGGCAACCAGCGAAAACTTCTTCTGGATTTTTTGAAAAGGAAACAGGAATTTGCAAAAAGTACTATTGCCCAATACGTGGACGACGGTTATTCCGGTACCGGTTTTGAGCGGCCGGGTTTTTTACAAATGATGGAAGACGTCAAAAAAGGAAAGGTGCAATGTGTCGTCGTCAAGGATTTTTCCCGGTTTGGCCGGGATTACATCGAGCTTGGAGACTATATTGAGCATATTTTTCCCTTTATGCAGGTGCGGTTTATTTCCGTCAACGACGGTTATGACAGTGAAGAATACAGAGGAAAAACGCCCGATATAGACGTGCCGTTCCGCAATCTGGCCTATTCCCTTTACAGTCAGGATATTTCGGAGAAAATAAAGTCGTCCCTTGCCGTGCGCAGGAAAAAAGGGCTGTATATCGGCGCGTTTCCACCCTATGGCTACCAGAGAGGTGAGGACGGATACCTGACGCCCGACGGAGCGGCAAAAGCAGTGGTGCAGAGAATATTCAGTGAATTTCTGGCGGGAACAGGGCTAACGGAACTGGCGGAAAAGCTCAACAGGGAAGGTGTTCCTTCCCCTAAGCAGCACAGGATAAACAGGGGGCTTTTGCGTGAGGAAAAAGGAAAAACCTGTTTTTGGGTTCCCGCAACGCTCCACCGGATTCTTTGCAATGAAACCTATACCGGCGTACTGACCTCCGGCGCTTATAAAAGCGGCGCTGTGGGAAGCGGAAAACGTATTCCGGTGCCGAAGAAGGAGCGAATCCGTGTGGAGGACGCCCACCCGCCGATTATAGGTAAGGATATTTTCAGGGAAGCGCAGGCAAAAATGCGTACGCGGGAAAAGGGAAAGGCACGCCTCTTTTTACTGAAAGGGCTTGTGCGGTGCGGGGAATGCGGGAGGCTTATGGTAAGGGATAAGAAGTTTTTCCGGTGCAGATACCAGAAGCTGACCAGACACAGAAGCGTGGAAAGTATCCGGGAGGCGGAACTGGAAGAGATTGTTCTGAAAGCCGTTGGTATCCGGCTGCAGCAGCTTCGGGAGAAAAGGGAGGTGTTAGAGAGGGAAAAGGAACTGCAGGAGAGCCGCCAAAAACAGCTTCACCTTGCGATTAGGAAGAAAAAACAGCAGGCGGAGAAAAAGCGGGAGGAAATCAGACAGCTTTACCACCGGTACAGACAGGGAAACACAGGAAAAGAGGAGTATCTTGCGCAGAAGGCAAAGGAAAGGCTTCTGGCAGAAGAGACGGAAGCGGAGCTGGTCAGACTTAAAGCCGGGGAGGAGAGGCTGCTAAGGAGAGTGGAGGAGATAAAATCAGGCAGAGCTTCCCTTTCGGAATGGCTGGATTTCGGAGAAGGCAGAAGAGAGCTGCTGCTGTGCCTGACGGAAAGGATTGTCGTTTACTCTGAAAAAAAGCTTGCGATATGCTGGCGTTTTCAGGAAATGTCATTGCTTTAACACAAGCAGGCCATGATTTGGGAAACCACAGCGAAAACCACAAAAATATGAGCCAGTTGTCCGACGAGGAAAAAAAGGAAGAGCTGATGAAAGTACATAACAAAGTACAGGAACTGACAGGCTATGAAATGTTCCTTTTCCGGCCGCCCTACGGGGATTACGACAATGCGGTGGTGAAGGTGGCAAAGGACTGCGGGTATTTCACCATTCAATGGGATGTGGACAGTCTGGACTGGAAAGACTACGGTGTGGATTCCATCCTGAAAACCGTCACAGGCCACAAACATCTTGGGAACGGAAGCATCATCCTTTGCCATAACGGGGCAAAGTACACCGCAAAGGCACTGGATACTCTGATTGCCACGCTGAAAAATGACGGATACACCTTTGTTCCTGTCTCGGAGCTGATTTACAGGGAGGGGTATCATATGAACCATGAAGGACGGCAGATAAAAAACTGATTATAGTCCCCCGTATTCTGCCAGACCCGGAATCCCAGGTCAATATCGCCGTAAAACATGTCAAATAAGATACTGGTATCATAGCTGATTTGCGGTAAAATAGAATTGTAATCAAGAACAAAGCAATATCGGAAAAGGAGATAAAAGCTATGAGTATCGTAGTATTGAAAAAGAATATTAAAAAATATTTTGAGGAGCACGGGGCAGAAATTATGTGCAGCCTGGCTTCATTAAGCGACGACCGCAGCGCATTTGAGAACTATCTTTTACTGAGAAAGTAAGAGACAGCGCGTGCGGTATGAAAAAACAATCGAATAAGGAAAAGAAAAGAGCCGGTTATGAGGGAGGAAATTGTACCCATAGCCGGCTTTTTTGCTGCGCAAAGGCATTTGCCTGCGACGGAATATTCAGCCTGAAATAAAGAAAAATATAGTATCATCCCCATACCGATTGTGGTAAAATGGAAACAGCCTAAAACAAACAGGAGTCGGGAGAATCGGAAAACAGATGAAGAATTTAAGAGAATTATGCGATAAAACAGAAATGCCGGCAGAAGCTGCAGACCTTATTTTAAAGCGCGCCGTCTTGTTGGATGACGGCGTCCCTTTCGCTTCCATGGACAAGCTTTTTTGTCCTGATACGTGGAAGGAGGGGCTTTCGGAATTAAAGCAGCATATAGGAGAGGACGAGAAGGGATTTGGGATTCTTGCCTGCGAACTTTACTGCGCGCTGAAAACCCGTGAGATTTACAAAAAGCATGGAATTTCGGAAGAGATTTATACAGATACTATGAAATGCTTCAGCCGTTTTGTGAAGGAACACAAGGAAAGCTACGGCTGCTATGGCTTTGACAGGGAATGGTGGACGCCCAGACAGCTTTCGGGACTGCTTTTTAGAATCGGGGAGCTGGAGTATGAGATGGTGGAGGAAAAGAAGGATAACGCGTGCGAGAGGCGTATTTATCTGCATATCCCTTCCGACGCAAAGCTGACGGCGGAAGGCATAGAAGAATCCGTTAAAGCGGCCCGGCAGTTTTTTGCGGAAAAATTTTCCGAATATGCAGGGGCGGAGATAAAGTGCGAGTCCTGGCTGTTATCCCCCACGTTGAAGGAGTTTCTTCCATCCGATTCAAAGATTTTGGAATTTCAGGAATACTTTGTGACGCAGGCCGTGGGGATTGACGAGGAGGAATTTATGACATGGGTTTTCAAGCGGTCGGATATTCCGTTAGCGGATTTACCGGAAAACACTTCGCTGCAGCGGAATATGAAAAAATATCTTCTCTCCGGTAAAAAGATGACGGCGGCGGTCGGTACTCTTAAAGACAGATACCGGCTGGAAAAATGCTGAAACGGTGAGGACATGCAGACAGGAAAAGATAAGATACGGTTTGATAATAAATTAATTCTAAATTTAATTTTATTTTGCGTGTTCGCGGCATATCTGGTGTTTAACGGAATTTTGCTCTCACGCCATGAGCCCTGGCGGGATGAGGCGAATGTATGGCTGATGGCAAGGGAACTGTCGCCGATTGAACTCTTCGCGGAAATCCGGTATCAGGGGCATCCGTGCCTGTGGTATCTGATTGTGATGCCCTTTGCAAAAGCCGGGCTGCCGTTTTGGTCCATTGGGCTTATCAGCTACTTTATCATGGCGGTGACGGCGGGAATCTATCTGTTTAAGGCCCCTGTTCATCCGGCGGTAAAGGGGCTGAGTTTATTTTGCCCTGCTTTTTCTTATTTTTATGCTGATATTGCAAGGAATTATTGCCTGATAGCGCTTATTTTGATATTATTGGCAGTGTGTTATCCGAAACGGAACGAAAAAAGTTTTTGCTACGGACTGCTCTTGGGACTTTTGGTGCAGGCAGATACCATAGCGATGGCGGCGGCCGGAATGATTTCGCTGATGTGGCTTTGTGAAAATTTGGGGAAGAGCATCCGGGAGAAATCCCCGGCGGCGCTAAGGCGGATTTTAAAAGGAATCTGGATACCGCCGGCCAGTCTTTTTTTGTGGATTGCACAGTTTTATCGGGTTTCGGACAGCGCGGCATTTCAGATGAGATTTCCCGGAATACGGGAGTTTTTAAGGGAGATGGGCAATTACAGTCTCTGGATTTTGGAACGCCTGACAGGAAGAGGAGAAGGCTTTTGCGGTATTTTGCTTTTTTTGTTCCTGTTCCTTTTTCTTGCGGTTTCTGTCCGAATCAGGAATCCGTGGGCGGCGTTTGTGATGATTTCCGCTTATTTGTTTGAGGCGGTATTCAGCGTCATGGTGTATCAGCTCCATATCTGGCATTTTATCGCGATTTGCTTTGTGCTGATTTGGGCTTTGTGGGTATTGGCGGTTCAGAGACAGGAAAAGGGGCCCGCGGACAGAGTGGGCGCCGGAATGATTTTGGGAATACAGATGTTATTTTTAACGCTGTGCATAGGGATGTTTATGCAGTGGAACTCTGAGGAGGAGACTTCCAATCTGGATAACGCTTTACACGGACTTTATTCGGACGGGCGGGGCGCGGCTGAATACATGGAGCGGAATATCGGCAGGGAAGAACTTGTCTTTTCTTCCAATGTGTCGATGGCCTCCACGGTTCTCGCATGGCTTCCCGGCCGCAGGTGGTTTTATTTTGCCGGAAGCGGAGAGCGGGCTTCCTACGCCGACTACAACGAGGAACAGGAACAACAGATTACCGTTGAAGAGCTGCTGTGTCTGGTTCGGACAAAATTTGGGGACAGGGACGTATTTTATCTGCTGGATTCGGGCGGCTCCTGCATTACGGACGGCGAGAATCTTGCAAAATATGAGGTTTTGTACCGGACGCGGGAAAAGACGGCAAGAGGGGAAGAGTATACGATTTACAGGATTCCGGTTTCCGGGGAAAACAGAAAGGACGGAGTGAATTAGGATATGAGGGAGCGGTTTGACAAAATTATCATTGGCGCCGGATTGTATGGCCTGTATGCCGCCGCCTTTTGCGCGGACAGGGGGCAGCGGGTCTTGGTGCTTGAATATGACGACGCTCCTTTCCAGAGGGCGACTTATATCAATCAGGCCAGGGTCCATATGGGCTACCATTATCCCAGAAGCCTTACCACGGCGGTAAAATCCGCCGGTTATTTCAGACGGTTTACGGAGGATTTCGGCTTCTGTATCCATGATAAATTTGACCAGATTTACGCCACATCGGGCAGATTTTCCTGGACAAACGCAAAACAGTTCCAGGAGTTCTGCAGGGCAGCGGAGATTAAATGCGAGGAGGTGGCGGCCTCCAAGTATTTTAAGGAGGGGATGTGCGACGGCGCCTTCCTTACGGAGGAATACACCTACGACGCGAAAATCCTGCAGAAATATTACGAGGACAGGCTTTTCGGAAACAGTGCCGTTACCATGGTGTTCCATGCCCGCATTGATAAAATTCTGAAAAGGGAAGAAACCTGGGAGGTATGTCTGGCGGACGGAAAAAGTTATGAGACGCCCTATGTCCTTAATGCGACCTACGCTTCCGTGAACCAGATAATCGGCAAGGTGGAGGATACTGTGTCAGACGGTTTTGCCGGGGAAATGTTCCGGATAAAATATGAGCTTTGTGAAATTATTCTCTGTAAACCGTCGGAAAAGCTAAAGGATATCGGAATTACCGTCATGGACGGGCCTTTCTTTTCCATTATGCCTTTTGGAAAGACGGGGCTTCACTCCCTGACGGCGGTTACGTTTACCCCTCATATTACCAGCTATGACGTAAGACCGTCTTTTTCCTGCCAGAGCGGGATGGAGGAGATGTGTTCGCCGGAAAATCTGGGGAACTGCAGTACCTGCCCCCATAAGCCGGAATCGGCATGGCCTTATATGTCCCATCTGGCGGATAAGTATATGAAGCCGGAGTACACTTACGGCTATGTGGAATCTTTGTATTCCATGAAGCCTATTTTAAAAAGCTCCGAGGTGGACGATTCCAGGCCCACGGCAATCAGAGTAATGAGCAGAAAGCCGGCCTTTGTCAGTGTGCTGTCGGGCAAAATCAACACGGTTTACGATTTGGACGGCTACCTGACGGAAGAAACGTGATTATGGACTGGCAAATTAGAATTTTTTTGGGGATTTGAAAGGAGCATGGTTATAAATATGGAAAACAAGACACAGACCGTAAAGGAAAAGAAATTCATATCACTTGTTATTTATCTTCACAACGCGGCGCCCTGGCTGAAATTTTTTCTGGATACGGTTATCCGCACCTGTGAAAACCATTTTGAACAGTTTGAAATCGTTTGTGTGGACGACGCCTGCCAGGACAACACGGTAGAGCTGTTAAAGGAGTATGTGGAGGAGAAAAAGCTCCGGGTCATGGTGAACGTGGTGCATATGAGCTTTTTCCAGGGGTTGGAAAGCGCCATGAACGCGGGACGGGATATTGCCATCGGGGACTTCGTGTACGAGTTTGACGATATTTTCGTGGATTATGACGAGAATGTCATAATGGACGTTTACTATAAGCTTTTAGAGGGCAACGATATTGTAGCCGCCAGCAGCAGAGGGAAAATGCGGACGACCTCGCGGCTTTTTTATGCACTATATAATAAGACCAAACGGGGAAACGGCAAAATCGGGCCGGAAACCTTTCGGGTGATGTCGAGGAGGGCCATCAACAGAATCAAGTCCATGGGCCAGTATATTCCTTACAGAAAAGCGGTTTATATGGACTGCGGCCTTGGCAACGCCACGATTTATTACGACAGCCGGGATGTGGACGTGCGGGTGAAAAACAAAACGGTGTCCTCGGAGCGGACGACGCTGGCGTTGGATTCTTTTATTTATTTTACCAATGTGCTTGAGAGAACCTCTGCTATTATCTGCGGCGCGTTTTTAATGGTCACGGTGTTTATGGGAGTTTATATTATCAGCGATTTTTTAAACGACAATACGAAGCCGGTGGAGGGCTGGCTTTCCACCATGGGTTTTCTGGCACTGGGATTTTTCGGGGTGTTTGCCCTTCTGACGATTATTTTAAAATATCTGTCGGTGATGCTGAATTTAATCTTTAAACAACAGAGATATCTGGTTTCGGATATAGAAAAGGTGGTAAAACATTGAGCGGAGAAGAATTATCAATCAATCTCCTGTTTCCGGTTCTGAACGAGCGGCTTCGCCTTCAAAACGGAATTGACAGGACAATGGCGTATTTGAAAGAAAACATTACCATTCCTTACCAGCTTACCATTTTAGACAACGGTTCCGACGACGAAACCCCGGAAACCGGCAGGAAGCTGGAGGAAAAATATCCGGAGGTATCTTACGTCCGGATGGAGGAGCGTGGCGTGGGCGTGGCTTTCCGGAAAGGGATTGCTTTAAATGAAAGCGCTCTGGTGGGCTACATGGACATTGATTTGTCCACGGATTTGAAATATCTGGGAAAGACCATCGAGCTGTTTCGGACACGGCCGGAGCTTGCTTATGTGAACGGGAGCCGTTTCAGTAAGGAATCGGATACAAAAGGAAGAAAGTGGTATCGAAAGATAACATCCATGGGGCTTGTTTTTCTGCTGAAGCTGTTTTTCCATATGAAAGCAACGGACGCCGTGTGCGGTTTTACTTTCCTTCGAAAGGACACTGCCAGGCGGCTGGCGGAGGTCTGCAGCAATGATAACGGGTGGTTTTATACCATAGAATTTCTGCTCCGCGCGGAGAGAATGGGAATAGTGATTTACGACATGCCTGTGGAGTGGCAGGAGGATTACAACACCACCGTGAAGGTGTGGAAAACCATAAAGAATTACGTGGTTCGGATGTGGAAGCTGCATAAGGCGTTCCGGGAGGAAGAAAAAGAAAAGGGAAAGAAAGCCTGAACGTTTTGAAAGGAGCATGGTTATAAAAATGTTAAAGCGAATTGATTTGACAAGGGATTATGAGAAGCATAAAGAGGAATATCTGGAGGCAATTAAGGCAGTCTGCCAGGAAACGGCCTTTTCGGGAGGAAAATTCGCGGATAAGTTTGACAGGGAATTTGCGGATTACTGCAAAGTGCCCTATGCCGCGGGGGTAAACAACGGGACTTCCGCGCTGCACTGCGCCATGATGGCGCTGGGAATCGGCGAGGGGGACGAGGTGATTGTTCCGGCCAACACCTACATAGCAACCGCGTGGGGAGTGACCTATACGGGGGCTGTGCCTGTTTTTGTGGACTGTACCGGCGATACCTGGGAAATCGACCCTGACAAAATAGAAGAAAAAATCACAAAAAAAACAAAAGCAATCCTTGGAGTCCATTTATACGGACAGCCTTTCGAGTATAATAAGGTAAAGACGATTGCCGACAGGCACGGGCTTTACGTGGTGGAGGACTGCGCCCAGGCCCACGGGGCGCTCTATGAGGGGAAGATGGCGGGCAGTCTGGGAGAGCTTGGGTGCTTCAGTTTTTATCCGGGTAAGAATCTATATGCTTTTGGAGAAGGCGGGAGCGTTACCTGTTATAAAAAGGAATACTTTGACGCCATTACCACCATCAAGAATCAGGGATGCCAGGTGAGATATTATCACGATGTTGTGGGATATAATTACAGACTGGAAGGACTGCAGGGAGCGGTTTTGAGCGTCAGCCTGAAATATCTGCCGCAGTGGACAGCAAGACGCAGGGAAATCGGGCAAAGATATCTGAAAGAAATCACAAATCCGCTTCTTACCATGCAGGCCCATCCAAAGAACACGGAGCCGGTGTTCCATTTGTTTGTGATTACGGTGGAGAACCCGGAGGATTTCCTTGCATATATGGAGAAAAAGGGAATCGAGTGCAACCGGCATTATCCGGTGCCCTGCCACCTGCAGAAAGCCTATAAGAATCTGGGATATCAGCCGGGGGACTGCCCTAACGCGGAGTATCTGGCTTCCCACTGCGTAACGCTTCCGCTTTTCCCTGAAATGACAGAGGAGGAAGCGGGGATGGTGATTGACGCCTGCAATGCTTATACGGGGAAAGATTGAAAAATCAGCAGTAGAAGGGGAATCGACTGATGGAAAGGAAAAAGGTTTCTATAAGAAAGCTTATATTCGCGGTAATGTTTTTATTGCTTACCGCATGGACATGCGTATTATGTTTTTATCATTTGGGCGAGGCCGGCACCCACAACTGGGACGAGGCAATCTACGGGATTAACGCCTATGAGATGATTCAGTCAGGAAACTGGTGGATACAGACTTACCGGTACGCGGTTGACTATTACAATTTAAAGCCGCCGTTTATTATGTGGTGCATCGCTCTGTGTTTTCAGAGTCTTGGTTTCAGCTTCTTTGCCATGCGGCTTCCCTCTGCCGTGGCCGCGGTGCTGCTGTTTGGGCTGATTTCTCTGTTTACGGCAAGACATTTCGGGAAAAAGGCTGCAATCATTGCGGGAATTGTTTTTGTTTCCTGCACGGACATGATTTTTTTCCATATGGCAAGGAGTGCGGACGCGGACGCTTTGTATTTGCTGATGTTTATGGCGGCCATGGCGTGCCTGTATGAGTCGGAAAAAAGGCCATGGCTGTTTACGGGCTGCGGCGTGTTTCTGTCGCTGGCCTTTATGGCGAAATGCATGCATATGGGAATCGGGGTAGTGGTTGTCATTTTATACCTGCCAAGAATCTACAAAAAGCTGAAAGTAAAGCATTACATCTGCGCAGCCATTGGCGCCGCTATTCCTACGGGAATCTGGGCCGTGGTGAGGTTTTCCTATGACGGATTTGCCTTCTTTGCACAGATGTTTGGAATAGAAATCGTGGACAGAGTTACAAAGGAGTCCGATTATCTGGGCTATATCAGGTATTTCGGAACAAAGCCTGTGGTTTTGCTGTCCCTTTCGGCAGTGGTCGTGGCTTTGGTTCTCATATTCCTTCAAAAGAAAGAGGAAGAAAAAGCAGAGAAAACAAAAAGCCTGTTTGGGCGCGTCACAGGAAGTAAGCTGTATCTGTTCGTGCTCTGGCTCCTGGTATCCCTTGGCGCCTACAGCGCTTCCGGTTCCTTTATGGAGTGGTACGGCTATATCTGTTACTTGCCGTTTTGCATTATAACGGGAGCGGTTCTGGCGAAGGCATGCGACCTTTCCGGCAAAAAGAAGGCGGCCGCGCTGATATTGCTGCTGCTTCCGGTAATCGGTTTTGGAATCAGTGTGAAAAAATCTTTGTGGAACCTGCAGACACTGAACTATGAGAACAATACGGACATCAGAAGAGATATTTCTTCCCTGATAGAAAAGTACCCGGAATACCGGGGAGCGAGGATTTACATTGAAAACAGCCGGAACGAGTACTGCCGTCAGAATGAATGGGAGCAGAACAGTGTGGCGGACATTTATATTATCGGGGATTTGGAGCCCATAGAAGGGGGCGTTCCCGTATTTGTGGAAGATAAAGACGCTCTTTTGCTGATTTCAAAGAATCTGTTTGAGACATACAGTAATGTCCTGGCGGGAAGAGTCATTCTGGTTGATGGAGACGACTATCTGATATTCAGCAATGATTTTTATGGCTGAGCGAGACAAAAGGCGGCGGATTAATCCGGAAGAAGAAAAGTACGAATGAGGTGAAGATGAAGAAAACAATTATCGTGATGCCCGTGGCAAACGAGGAGGCGACCATGGGGTGGATACTGGATGAAATTTTAAGTCTGCCCTATGATAATTTACATGTTTATCCGGTAATTGACAGCTATTCGAAGGACAGAACGGAAGAGATTATACGGGACAGGGAGAAAAAATGCGGCAGGGTAAAATGCATTTTTCACGAAAAATCCACCGGGGTTATAAGCTGTTATCTGGAGGGCTTTAAGCGGGCCCTTGCCGACGGGGCGGAGAGGATAATTGAGATGGACGGCGGGGGAAGCCATCTTCCCTCGGAGATACCGCAGTTTCTGGAAAAGCTGGAGGAGGGCTACGACTGCGTATGGGGTTCCCGGTTTATGGAGGGAGGCTCCATGAGGGAACAGCCGCTTTACCGGAGAGTTTTGAGCCAGGGGGGAACCTTTTTATCCAACGCAGTGCTGGGCACAGGGCTTAAGGATATGACCAGCGGATTTGAGGGATTCCAGAGGGAGATTCTTGAGAGAATGCGGTTGGACAGATTTCTCTCCACGGGACATATGTATCAGACGGAAATGCGTTATTATTGCAGGAATCTGCGGACGGTGGAGGTTCCGATTCATTATGTGGGGACGGCCTCAAGCCTTAAGGGAAGCTCCGTGACGGAGGCTCTCAAAATCCTATTTATGCTCAAAAAGCATGAGCCGGAGGTGTGCATATGGAAAAGGTAAAGTATCTGATTTTAGGGGCCGGTCCTGCCGGCCTTACTTTTGCAAATATGTTAAAAAGGAAAGGGGAGAATTCTTTCCTTGTCCTGGAAAAAGAGCGGGAAGCGGGCGGGCTCTGCCGTTCGGCGTTGGTTGACGGCAGCCCTTTAGATATCGGCGGCGGGCATTTTCTTGACGTGAAAAGGCCGAAAGTATGTGAATTTCTGTTTTCCTTTATGCCGGAAGAGGAGTGGGCACTTTTTGACAGAGACAGCCGGATTGACTTAAAAAGCGCGGTGGTGGGGCATCCTCTGGAAGCCAATATATGGCAGTTTCCGCTTGAGGAGCAGGTGGCATACCTCTCTTCCATCGCGAAGGCGGGGTGCAACAGCAAAGAGCCTATGCCGGAGCGGTTTGTGGAGTGGATTATCTGGAAGCTTGGACGGAAGATTGCGGATGATTACATGCTGCCCTACAATCAGAAAATGTTTGCCGACGAGCTGGACGAACTTGGCATCTACTGGCTTGACAAGCTCCCGGATGTAAGCTTTGAGGATACTCTGCGCTCCTGTCTTGCCAGAAAACCCTACGGCACACAGCCGGGCCACGCTTCCTTTTATTATCCGAAGAAATTCGGGTACGGCGAGGTGTGGAAGCGGATGGCAAAGGCTGTTTCGCCGAACGTACGGTACGGGTGTCATGTGACGGAAATCATCTGCCTGCCGGACGGAACCAGGCAGAGCGCGGCAGATAAAAGGATGGACGCCATGGCAGGCGGCCGGCAGAAAGCGGTTAAGACACAGGACGGCAGGGTTTTTAAGGCCGAGAATATTATTACCACCATTCCCTGGGCGTCCTACTCACAGATAGAAGGAATGCCGGGAGAGCTGTTTTCCTCTGTCAAATCTTTGAAATCCAGCGCCATTGAAGTCAGATATGTGCCGAAGAATCTGGATACGAAGGCTCACTGGCTCTATGTGCCGGATTTGCAAATCCCTTACCACAGGATTTTAGTCCGCCACAATTTCTGCGGGGGAAGCAAAGGGTACTGGACGGAAACCAGAGCGGAGCGGACAGGTATGTTTTCGCCGGAGGATGAAAGCTACCGGTACTTAAACCCTTACGCTTATCCCTTAAACACCATGGGAAAACCGGAGACGGTAAAGGCGCTTTTGGAATACTGTGAAAAACAGGGGATTTACGGTCTGGGGAGATGGGGCGAGCATTCCCACTTTAATTCCGACGTGGTGGTGGAGCGGGCCATGGAGCTGGCGGAGAGAATGATTTAAAAAACTTTTTGAGGAAAGATTATGAAAAAGACGATTGTAATAAAAGCGGCGGCAATTCTGGCAGTTCTTGGAGGACTGGCAGCGGCTATGCTGATTTTAAACCATCCGGCGCAAAACGGCCGAAAGACCACGGAAGTCCTGCCGGAAATCAATGAGGAGCCTGTTTATGTGGAATGTGAGGCGGGAAAGCCGGTGGAGGCCGTCCTTACGGCAAAGGAGGACTTTACGGCCGGAGGCTTTCAGGTTCTTCTGGTAAATATTTCCGAGGAGAGCCGGGGAACGGTGCGCTTTGCCGTGACGGACAGCTCGTCCGGCCTGCTGTTGAATGAGGTCGTTCCGGTGGAAACCATTTCCCCCGGAAAGTGGTTTTTGATAGAGTCCAATATCGATTTTGCCAGAGGGGAAACCTACCGGCTTTCCATTCTGGCGGACGGAAGCGAGCCCTATTTCATGCAGGTACCGGAGGGCGGGGCGGAGAATCTCCCTTTTGAGATGCAGGTGGAAAAGGGCGGCGAGCCTGTGGACTGCGGGATTTCCCTTGGCGTAAATGTGGCAAGGGAGGTAGCGGTAACCTATGGGGAAATACTGTACTATTCCGTGCCCTTATGCATTTTGACGGCGGCGGTTTTAATTATCTGCGTGCTGTTTGGCTTCCAAAGAGTGTGGAACGGGGTACGTGCCGTTCCTTTCGGAAAATTCTTTGGAAGATACGGAAACGATTTGTTTCTGGTTTTATTGTTTGGGGCGATTTGCATCAGCATTTACTCAAGAGCCTATCTGAAAGGCGTTTACATTTCCGCCGATTCGGCGGGGTATCTGCGGGAGGCGGTGAATCTGGTAAACGGGTACGGCTTTCATTATGATGGCATGGCGGGGTATCAGTCCTGGTTTGCCAACTGGCCCATTCTCTATCCGGCATTTATCGCTCTTGTGATGATTGTCACCGGCGCGGACGCATACCTTGCGTCCAAGCTCCTTTCCATGACGGTGGTGGGGATTCTTCTGGCGGTTATGCGGCTGTGCTTTAAAAAAGATGCCTGGGTGTACGCGCTGTGCCTTACCAATATCGGTTTTTTAAATCTTGCCTACTATACCTGGAGCGAAACTCTGTTTATGGTATTTTTGCTGGGCTTTGCCCTGATGCTTGGAAAGATAGCCGGGGAGGAAGAGCCGGGGCCTGTCAGGTATCTTCTGCTGGGCGTTCTTGGGCTTTGCTGCTTTCTGACCAGATATTTCGGAATTTATGTGTGGATAGTGACCGGCTGCTATATCCTGTATTTCTTTATCGCAGCGGTAAGGAAAAAGGACAGGAAGGCTTTGAAAAAGCCGGTAATGCTGGCGGCGACCGCTTTCGTTTCGGGGAGTCTTGGCATGGCCTACCTGCTGTTAAATAAAATAATGAACGGTATGGCTTCCGGCGTGAGCAGGACGCTCTGGTGGGACGACTACCAAAAGCTTACCAATGATTTGATTGAAAGCCTGCTGACAGAGGCGTTCAATGTTTTTTCCCTGCAAATCCCGGAGCTGATAGAGGGCTTTCCCTATCATTTGAAGGTGTTTGTGGCAGGGGCGATACTGGCGGGGCTTGCCTGGTTTGTCGCAAAAAACTGCCGGCCCTTCAGCAGAGAATCGGTGATGATTTTTATGACGGTTTGCTATTATCTGATATTTATTGTCATCCGGTATTTTTCTTCCATGGATACCTTTTATTTC
>OFFW01000475.1_pt1 | contig 29433 bp, 22 predicted proteins | sample 1521501 | NCBI WGS metagenome assembly OFFW01 (sample SAMEA3504107, study PRJEB24116) | mouse gut metagenome | biome: mouse gut; feature: mouse-associated habitat; material: faeces | place: Denmark | collected 2011
AGCTAAAGGGAGAGAAGGCGCTGTTTGAGCGGATTTACGGCACCTCCAAAAGGATTGTGATGCCCCGGACTGCGGCGGAAACCCTGGTCAGGCACCTGACGGAAGGAGACTTTCCGGAGCCGGAACGGACGGAGCTGATTGAGAGCCTGCTGCGCTCCCTTTCCACGGAAAGAATGTGCCGGGAACTGGATTATCGCTGTGAAATAACCTTAAGCTCCAGGGACCTTGGGGACATCGGGGGCAATCCGGATTTCTGGCAGTATTTTCTCATGAGGGGCTTCGGTTTCCGTCATGCGAAGGTCAGGGGAAACTGGGAGGAAGACTTCATATATGTGATGGACGGCCAGTGTTATCTGCCTGCCTATATCAATTATATTTATGCGCCGTCCCGGGCCTGGCAGAGACGTTTTGTGGGCTTTGATGAGTATACGGAAGAGATACAAACTCCTGTGGATGTGGTTTGCTCCATGCCTGGAAACAGAAGGCTCAGGGTAGAATTTCATTATCATTACTGCCTGTATTTTGTGGACGGAGTCCAGGTGACAGCACCCGTTCTCACATTTTCAGAGCTTCGGGATTATGTGGAATGTCTGGAAAAACCGGAGGAATTTTTCTTCCTTCTGGCGGTAACAGCCATAGAAAATACTGACAGAAAATCTGCCCAGCTTCTGATCGAAACCTGGCTGAAACGGATTCCCATTCATTCATTTATCCTTCCTACAGTGGCCAGACTGCTGGCTGCTGACAATGACCGTATTCCTGTATCTGCATTGAACGCAGAGAGTTTTTCCAGAGAGGAAGACATGGCTTGCAGGGACTGGGAAGTATATGCGGCTGTTCATACAAGAAAAAAATTTAACGAAGCTTCGGAGAAAAGGGTGGAGGCTGTGTTCTACGGGGAACAAGAGCGGTTTTGTTTTCGTGTCCTGGTGTCCCGGGAGGGGTTAAGCATCTGGAAGCAGATAGACTATGGCTGGCAGGACATTATATTCCGCAGTGCGGATCTGGGCTGGAAGAAATGGAAGGAGTACAAATGGAAGGAATTCGATTCATTGAAGAATTGGCCCAAGAGCAATGCCGTGGAGTGCGCTGTGGGCGAAGCACAGGTTCAGACAGAAAAGAATATCTCAGGGAGCAGTGCTCATCAGAGCGTGGCACAGGGCAGGGATGTCAGGTTTCCGGTTGCTGGAACAGATACCTTTGAGGGTCGGAAAGGGGCTGCCTTAAAGGTGCTGGATAATCTGCGGCAGCCCAGGCCCCGGGTGCGGGCCGTATATTCTCTGGAGGGCATGGATGTGGTACAGAAAGCGGCAAAAATCTATGAGGCTATGGGCTGTGCCGAAAGTATGGAAGGATACTGCGTGCTTCGATACGGTGAAAAGAAGGAAAAGCGGCATGACAGAGTATTTTATGGGGTGCATGCGCCTTTTGGATTTGATCTGAAAGCACAGTCCACGGCATATGTGAGAAGCAGAGAATTTCTTATGTCTTCCTCAAATACGAAGATTAAGGAGCCCAAGGTTTTGGTGGGACGATTTGGATGGGGATTCAAGTATTCGCCCAGTTCCGATTATGGTCCTATGTATGTCTATCAGGGGCAGAGCGGTACATATTATGCCTATGGATTCAGGATGCACCGGGCAGAGCGCCTGGAACAGCTGCTTTGTGATTTTTACCGGAAGGAGTGGGAGGGTGTGACGGAAGTGGAAGCCTGTGAAGGATGTCTCACCGTGTCCAGGTTTGACCATCGGCTGGAATACTGTTATACAGAGGAGGATATGCGGCAGTCCATGGGTAGCCTGGGGGACACAGCCGCTGACAGATTCACTTTATTTGGCGGATACAGGATGTGGGAGGAGTTTAGCCGGTGGATGGATGGGATGCTGAGTTTGGAGCTGCCCTCGTGGGTGAATGCCATTGCGGTTAGTCTTGACTGGGAGATGGGCGGGGCACTGACATTCACCGGTTTACATGAAAAATATATGGTAGAACTGGATGCATGGGAGGAAGGAGGGGAGGAGGAACCTGACACAGAGGATTCTTTGGGCAGTGGCGGCAGTCAGCAGGACGAAGTGTTCCTTCCCCAGTCGCCCTTGCTGATATGGGCAAAGGGGATGGACAGGGCGGACAGAATGATGTTCCTGACCAGTGCCCTGCAGTGGTACGTGGACTGTGGAAAGTTTGCTGAAAACACTGGAGGAAGGAAGATAAAAATCGTTAATCTTCTGTGAGTGTCTTGCGGGGGGCGGCAGAAATGAGACCGGATAGTTCCTGCGCCAGTCCCCTGGGGCTGCTGCCCGGTGGGGGACTGGCTGCATTTAATTCTCGTGGATGTAAACCTGAATACGGCTCTGGATGACGTTTACAGCTTCTTCCAGAGATTTCTGGCCCTGATAATAACTTTCCGCTTCTTCTGTGATAATTGCAGTTATTTCACTTTCTTCGCTGCAGAATACAGGTTTTGCTGTAGCTATTAAATTAAGCACTATATCCACCTCTTCCTGGGAGGTAGTGCGATAAGTATATTCCCAGTCGGAATAAGAAATACTCATACCTGTATTTTTGATTACCGGTTCCCCGTTCTGGTCGAGACAGAGCTTTCCATTTTCGTCAATAAGGTATTCCACCTTTACGGCGTCTGCGGCTTTTTCCGCCAACCGGGCCTTTGTCGGGGGAAAAAAGGAAGAGCTGTTGTTTTCAGAGGACAGCAGGTATTCTATAAAAGCCCATGCACCTTCTTTTTGCCTGGACGTTACGGTGATGGCATAGGCGCCATAGGGGATGAGCATGGTTCCGGCACTGCCTTCCGGGGAGGGAAAACCAATACAGATGCCTTCTTGTCTGTAAATCTCCAGGGGCAGCTGTATGGAATCAAAATCCACAAGGTTCACCTCCAGGAGAAGGACTTCTCCATTTTGTATCCTCACGGGGGTGGAGGACTGTTCAGGGCTCTGCGGGGGCTCGGCGGGAAAGCGGCCTGCGAATTTCAGCAGCTGCTTAAAGTTGTCAGAATCAAAATGGCATGTTCCGGAATGCCAGTCAATGAAGGCGTTTTCATTGTAGCTCATGAGATACTGGATTATCTCATCTCTGGAGGTGTTGTCAAAAAGTTCCGCCTCTGGGTGAGCCTCTGCGTAAGTTATCAGCTCTTCCAAAGTCCATCCCATGTCGTCGCCTACGGCTGACCTCCATCCCATCAATGTCTTTAAAGAAAAATGTGATGGAATGGTAATGAGTTTATTCTCTATAGTATAGGCAGTCAGGAGACTGTCCAGAATGTCCGAACGCTTCAGAAGGCTGCTGTTTTCCAGATAATCATTCAAATCTGCAAAAAGTCCTTTGGATGCCAGAGCGTTTAGATTAAGGTCCGCCAGGTCAAGAATATCAGGGCAGCTGTCAGAGAGAATATCGTTGTTCATCCGGACTGTGGCATCTGCCCGGTCATGAGTCTGGGGATCCAGATACTCTTTGATTTTCACATGGTATGTATCGTTTTCCCGGTTAAACTCCATCACGGCATTTCGCAGAGCGGAAGTGCTGGAGAAGGTGCCAAGAACAATGGTCTCCTTTTGCACCGTCTGGGTGCTGTCAACTTTTTTCAGCAGGGCCAGCTCACAACGGCTTTCTGAAAAGTTTTTGGAGACTGCTAAAATTCTGCCGTCTTCCAGCATGTTCACAGCCGTTACATACGAACCGTTGATGTCGCAGTCCAGCCAGTCAAACAGGGCCTTGCTTGTCTTGGCTGTCAGGTCATAAGCGTAGAGAGTGGTTCTGTCATAGGAGAGAAGAGTCTTCTCAGAACCGGGGAGCAATAGGGAGTTGTCTCCATTTGGAAAATTTAAATAGGAAGTTCCTGTTTTTTCCTGGTCAAAATCAATTTCCATTAAAAAAGATTCTGCCTGGAGTTGGTCTGAGGGAAAGTCACTGCCTCCGTAACCGCCGTTTGTCCGGCAGCAAACGTACATAACGCCGTTCCTGTCTGTTCCCATTGCGTTGATTGTCCCGTTGGGTATATCCAGCAGGATGGTTCCTTTGTATTTTCCTTCTTCTGTATACAGCTGGACACAGGGATTACCGGAATCACTGCCGGCAATGTACACGCGTCCCCTGTCGTCCACAGCCAGCAGATCAGCCTGGTCCGTTTCTTCGGAAATGTCTACATCATAGGCCAGATTTCCCTCTGCATCAAACTTGCACAGGTGCATTCTGGATCCATCTTCTTCCATCAGATAGGCGATGAGATAGACTTCGGCCTCCTGGCCCAGGGCAAATAAGGTGACAAATCTACCCTTTCCATCCTGCCAGTTCAGGGGAAGATCGGGCAGGGGGCCGTCTGTCAGAGAACAGCCGCTCAAATTGTAGCGGAAGCCTTCCTCCTGCTGCTGACAGGAAATATAGTAAAAGGAATCCTCCAAAAAGGCCGTGTGGCTGTAAGAAGTTTCCTCCATCTCAAAGGACAGGAATTCCGGAACCCACACTTGACTGCTGCCATCGGCAGAATCCTCAGGTTTGGCGCAGGATGGAATCAAAAACAGGATTAAAACGACAAGCATCCCAAACCACCATTGGGTTTTTTCCTTCTTCTTTTTACTTTTCATATCTTTTCTGCTCCTTTCAGGTGGACTGCAAAAAAATCCGGCATTGGGATTTCAAAGCCCCATGCCGGAATGATACTATAACAATCTCAATTTTTTCTCAAATTTTTTGAAAAGTGATAAGTTTTACGGTAACTTTTGCTCCTCCGTTTTCTACATTGGCCAGCTGCATTCCTCCGCCCAGTTTCTCCGCAAGAAGGCTGCAGATATAAAGGCCCAGGCCAAAGTGGGAGGAGGAGGCAGGCTTGCTGCGCTCTCCCCTGTAATAAGGGGCAAAGGCATTCTGCAGGTCTTTTCGGGTAAAGCCTGCGCCGTCGTCCGCAACTTCCAGAATCACAAAGTCCTCTTCCCTGTAAAGGCGGACAAGGATACTTTCCCTGGCATAGCGGGCGGCGTTGGAGAGGAGATTTTCATAGATCTGGGAGAAGGCTTCCCTGTCCATCCACAATTCCTGCTCCTGGATCTCAAAATGGATTGCCGTTTTTTGGGTGGGAAAGAGGGATGAGGCAGTCTCTTCCAACAGTTCTGCCAAAGACTTGGATGAGACTGCCTTCAGGCAGGGCTCATAGTCTTCCAGGCGGCGCAGGGCGCTCATGGTGTCCATGTAGGAATTCATGCGTGTGATCTGTTTGGATATGGCCTGGACGGAGGAGAGAATTTCCTGATTGGCATCCTGCTTGTCGTCCAGAGTATCCAGAAGCATGTCCGCATGTCCCTGCAGCACGGTCAGGGGCGTCCGCAGGTCATGGGCAAAAGCGGCGTTCAACCGTTTGCGTTCTTCTACAGAATTCCACATTCTTTTGTTAGTCTGAACCAGCTCCTGCCGCATGGACTCAAAGGCCTGGCAGAGTCTCCCCAGTTCATCCTGCCCTGCATAGTCAATGTGGAAATTCAGATCATTGTCTGAAATCTTGTGGGCTGCCTGGTTCAGAATACGGAGGGGGTTTTTTATTTTCCAAAAATAAAACACAAGAGAAGCAAGGCAGAGGCAGACGGAATACCACAAAATGGCGGCTATTTTATCCAATTCTTCATAGAAATTGTATTTTATCCTATCTTCCTCCAGGAACACGATTTCTGCATCAGAAGATACCGCGTGTACTATGGCATTCAGTTCCAGTTCTGATTGGTTTTCCTGAGCAGGAATCAGCTCCAGTTCTGCCTGGACAAAATCCTGTGGCGCTTCCTGTTCCAGAGATATTAATTCCGCGTAGCCTGCGGCAATTTCTCCCTTGTTTTTCTGTGCAAACCACATGGTGGCTTTGGTGAGGGAGAGGGCGCACAGCAGAGCGGTCATACCGCAGATGACAAAAGCGGCGGGTATGGGGATCCGGTGAAACCATTTTTTTATCCTGTCCATTTATATCCAATCCCCCAAACTGTCTCTATGTACGGCCCGCACCCGGCGTCTGCAAATTTCAGACGGATTTTTCGGATGTGCTCCATAATCACTGTGTCGTCCCCATTCCCCTCAAGACCCCAGACTCTGTCATATATTTTTCCCCGTTCAAAGGTTTGTCCCCGATTCAGGGAGAGCAGCCGAATGATTTCGTACTCCTTGCGGCTGAAATGTATCTTTTCTCCGCGGATGTAGATTTCCCGTGCAGAGTAATCAATTGTTAAGTCATCAAATACTTTCCGCTGTATCACCTTTTCTCTGTGCTCTCTGCGCAGGTGTGCCTGGATCCGGGCATTCAGTTCCGGCAGGGAAAAGGGTTTCACAATGTAGTCGTCACCGCCTGCTGAAAATCCTTCCACTTTATCGGCATCCTGATCCCTGGCTGTCAAAAACAGGATGGGGCAGGAAACTCTGTCCCGGATTGCCCTGCAGACTTCTATACCGTCCATCTGGGGCATGTTGATGTCCAGCAGGATCAGATCTGGCTGACGTTCTGCCATGCGTATGGCTTCGGCCCCATCCAGACAATAGTCTGCATGGTAGGATTTCCTCTGCAGGAAATTTTGAAGCATGGATGCAACTTCTATCTCGTCTTCTATAATCAGGATATGGTAGGGCATGGGGCTTTAACCTCCTTAAGATTCCTGTTATTTATTATATGTTTTTCGTGAAATATGTCAATATGGTTGGCATGGCTGAAAATACTGGCAGCGGGATTATACCAGATTGTTCAGTCTGCGGGACATATGGATGGGAATGGGGATCTTCTTTTATTTTGGGTGACATTATTTTGTCCGGGGTTTGGGGCGGTGTATGTTATACTTTTGGAAGTAAATGATATAAGGGGGTATGTGTGTGAAAAAGGAAAAGGCGGCCACGTATATGTTTTTGGATGATGTGAGACGGGATGCGGTTGGAAAAATCAGGGGTTTAAGCACAGAGGAGCTGGAAAGGGGATGGGAGCGTATTTCAGAGACGGTGCTGGAGATTATGGTCAGCAACGAGCTGGTACGTAGAGAGGGGCTTCTTATTTTGGAGTTGACACAGAGGAAAACGGTAGGAGATGAGTTTTTTAGACACATCATCGGGCTGGCGGCAGACGGTTTTGCCCCAGAACATCTTGTGGAAATTATGACGAATGTGTATTGGATTGAGGAACCATCAGGAATTGATGCCATGGTAAATTATATGCAGCTCAGGGGGATGCTTCTGGTCTGTTTGGGAATCAGTTGCTTTGAACTTTCTCACTTTCTGCAAAGTCTGATTCCAAGGCAGCTGCTTGTCAGGAAGGCGGTGGAGATCAGTGGTTTGGACGCATGGGAGGGGCATATCTGGCATAGGGAAACATTGAGAAGAACTCAGGAACGGTTACAGAAATTGAGGGATCAAGCTGAGGGATAAAGATACTGTTCTATAGATGGCAGAGTTTTATGGAAGTCATGGGATAGAGATGGGAAGGATGCATGGAAGTTGATACGGGTGAATGAAAAAAACAGTTGAGCGGGCAGAAATATTGTGAGATAATTTTCTACAAGGAAGTCTGTAGAGTAGTTTGCTTGGTATCCCGCTGGCAGGAGCTACGCTTCCTGTCATTTCTTTTCTTTTGCTTGGCATTTATGGGAAAGTGATATGGCTTATTGGGGCTGCTGTAATTTTAGGGGCAGGACATATTGGAATACATCTGCAACACAGCAGAGAGCTCAAAATGGAAAATAAGAGAATAGATGAGGAAGCGCAATAAGGACGTAGATTAAAATGGAAGATATAAAGGCTTTTTACAGGCAGATTGGCAGGAATGGAGTGGGGGTGGCGTGTGGTACGAAAGCAGAAACTGATTTATGCTCTTGGGGGATTTGTTGTTGGTGTACTTTTGACGAATGTGCTGTGGCTGTGCTTGGTCAGGCAGGCTGAAACAAGTGCCATCGCTGTGCAGCAGGAGGATCAGTCAGAAATATCCTCTGGCGCAGACGTGGAACAGGACGAAAGTTCACGATTGACTGAAGGAATGAAACAGGATGAAGCTGTATCTTTAGATGGAACTGGGAGGCAGGACGAAGCTGCGTTATTGGATGGAACTGGGAAGCAGGACGAATCTGCGTCATTGGATGGGACCAGGAAGCAGGACGAAGCTGCGTCATTGGATGGGACTGGGAGGCAGGACGAAGCTGCGTCATTGGATGGAACTGGGAGGCAGGACGAAATTGCGTCATTGGATGGAACTGGGAAGCAGGACGATAGCACATCGGGGAGCGGAGCAGTGATACAGGATGGCAGCAGCTCTGCCGCAACGGAGCCGCCGGAGGAACAGTCTGTCAGTATTTGGGACAATGCCGCCGTCTACACTGGAGGAGATGTGGTCAGCTATCAGGGATGCCGTTACCGGGCCAGATGGTGGACTCAGGGGGAAGAGCCTGACAGCAGTGATGTGTGGGAGAATCTGGGCATTGCGGAGGGCGGACCGGTTCAGCCTGGCGGCGTGGCGAATGTACCCATAAATGCCGCAGTGCCTCAAAACACGGATGTGACCGATTTCAAAGTGGTGGGCTATTATCCCAGCTGGAAACCGGACAGACTGCAGACAGTGGATTTTGGAATATTGACTCATGTCTGCTATGCCTTTGCCATTCCCACGGCGGACGGCGGGCTTTTGGATCTGGAAAACCCTGACACGGCCAGGGCTTTGATAGACGCTGCTCATGAGAACAGAGCCAAGGTGCTGCTGTCCGTAGGGGGATGGAGTTACAACGACGCGCCATTGGAAAATGTATTCATGGAGGCCACTGCAGATGAGGCGGGGGTAAAACGTCTGGCGGAAAACATTCTTGCCATGTGTGAAGAATATGGTTTTGACGGTGTGGACATGGACTGGGAGCACCCTCGTGTGGATGGTACCAGTGCCGGGCAGTATGAATCTCTGATGCTGGCCCTTTCCGAATCCCTCCATGCCGAAGGAAAACTTTTGACAGCGGCAGTGTTAAGCGGAGCCACCGCGGATGGCAATGTTTACTATGATGCAGCTGCTCACACAAATGCTGTGCTGAACGCTGTGGATTTTATCAATGTTATGGCTTATGACGGAGGTGACGGGGAGCGGCACTCCCAGTATCAGTTTGCTGTGGAATGCGGGATATATTGGAAAGAAACCCGCGGACTGCCTGAGCATAAGGTGGTTCTGGGTGTTCCTTTTTATGCCAGACCCAGCTGGGCAGACTATGGGACGATTCTGGAGAACGTGCCCAATGCATATGAGAGAGATCATGTTGTCTACAACGGCATGGAGGTCTACTATAATGGAAGAGATACCATAGCAGAGAAGACACTGTATGCCAGGGAAAACCTGGGCGGTATTATGATCTGGGAGCTGACGCAGGACACGCAGGACGCGGAGAAAAGCTTGCTGCAGGCAATAGGGGAAACCTGCCGTACAGCACTGTCTGGTGATTTTGTCCCTAAACAAAATAAACCTTATAGGAAAAGGAAACAAGTTTTCGTATACCGGTAATTTTAAAAATTCATAATTTTCTCTTGACTGTACAGTTACTGTACGGATTATGATGCTGTGTACAGAGACAAATACAAAGCAGAATGAAAAAGGAGAAAATTATGGGAGAGCAGAATGCATATTCAAAACCGGTAACTTTAAAAAATGTCATGGGATTTGCGGTTCCGACCATTGCTATGTCGTTATTTATGTCTTTTTATACCATGGTTGACGGTCTGTTTGTTTCAAATCTGATCGGCACGAATGCACTTTCAGCAGTCAACCTGACGGCACCGGTCATTCAGCTTGTCACCGCAATCTCTACCATGCTTGCCACCGGAGGCAGCGCAGTGATTATGAAAAAGATGGGCGAACATAAAAGCCAGGAGGCAAAGGAAGACTTTACTTTTCTGATTCTGGTGAATGTGGTGGTGGGGATTATCATGTGTGGGCTGGGATATGCGGTTATGGATCGTATCTTTGCCGGAATGGGCCTTTCCCCGGAGGTGGAAGGGTACTGTGTGGCGTATTTAAGCTGTTACCTGTTGTTTACGGTGCCGATTCTTTTGATGAACAATTTTACCCTGTATATGATTGCAAGTGAGAAGGCGGCGCTTTCTCTGGTCTGTTCCGTGGCGGGGGGCGTTCTGAATATCGTGCTTGACTATGTGTTTATTGCGGTGCTGAACCTGGGGATCACCGGGGCCGCTGCCGCTACGGGCCTGGGATATTCTGTTACGGCCGTGGCAGGTTTGTGGGTGTTCAGCCGGAAAAAGAGTCTTCTGCACTTTAAGAAACCTGTGCTGCGGCTGAAGGTTCTTGCAAATGCCGCCACAAACGGCTGCTCGGAGATGGCTACTGCACTTGTGACAGGGATTACCACTATGATGTTCAATTGGACCATGCTTCGGTATGTGGGGGAGGATGGCGTTGCGGCAGTAACAATTATTATGTATGTGCTGATGTTTGCAAGTTCTCTGTATACAGGGTATTCATATGGTGTTGCGCCAATGCTCAGCTATTACTATGGGGAACGCAGCCTGGAGGAGCGCAGGCAGGAAGAAGCTGCTTCCAGGGAGCTTGAGGATAAGAGAGAACAGGCTCAGACCCAGGGGAAGCTGAAAGAGCTGGTGGCCATCAGCCTGAAGGTGATCGCATGTATCTCCATGATAACTGTGGCGGCTTCCTTTGTGCTGACAAAGCCTTTGGTTTCAATTTTTGCCCGCCCGGATAATCCGGTTTATGACCTGGCGGTTACAGGGAACAGAATATGTACCATGGCGTTGCTGTTTATTGGTTTCAACATATTTGCAAGCGGTATGTTCACCGCCTTGTCCAACGGAGTGGTTTCGGCGGTGCTTGCGTTTTCCAGATCTTTTGTGTTTATGATGGCTGCCATGATAGTGCTTCCCATGATCCTGGGGGTGAACGGCATCTGGCTGGCGACACCTGTGGCGGAACTTATGGCCATTGCTCTGTCAGGGTTTATGTTTCTGAGGCACAGAAAAAGATACGGGTATTGAGCTTTCAGACAGTGCAGAGAGAGTACAGGTATACAACTGAGACTTTCTCAGTCAGGTCCCAGAATGGGAATTTCAATCTGCACAATGTAGTCATCAATTCGGTCAATGACGGTCTCATTAATTCCTTTTTCATAGGAAAAACCGGACAGTACCAGATTCTGCCGGCGGGCATAAGCCAAGATTTCTTCATAGCGCTGAGAGAGGGCCTCCCAGGATCCTTTGTGGAAGGCTCTCAGATATCTGCCCCTGGGCTGGATGTGCAGGCCGTCCTGCTGTTTGAGAAACGGAATCTCAATAAAAAGCTTGGTATAATCATCAAAATTTCCCTTCTGAAGGCTGACTACGGGAATCATGGAACCATAGGAGGCGTCATGAAGACGTCCCAGCTGGTATCTGGCAGTTTCGGCTGTGATCAGCTTGACTTCCTCTTCAAGGGTGGTATGTCTGTCTATATCCACCGTCACCAGACAGCGTTCTTCTTTTGTAATGACACTGATCTCTGACAGGTCCATGGTCAGCAGCGTCTCCATATTCTGCTGGTGGCTGCATAAAGTTTTTCGGACTGCTTTCAGGTGCATGATCTGCAGATCCAGATCTGAAATCCTCTCTTCCAAAAGACATTTCATCTTTTCGGCAGATCGGTTATTCATGAAATTTTGTATCTCGGGCAAAGGGACATCAAGCTCCCGCAGCAGGAGAATGGTTTCCAGGATGGGACTTTGATAGTAATTGTAGCAGCGGTATCCGTTTTCGGGATTGACTACAGCGGGTTTGAACAGGCCGATTTCGTCGTACCACATAAGAGTTTTTTTATTGATCCCGTGAAGGGCTGCAAACTGACCAATGGTGAGCAGCCTGTTTTTTTCGTCCATTTTAATGTCTCCTTAGAGAATTATTTGCAGCAGTTTCTTTTTCCATGTTTGACGATCCATTCCTGTGCTTTGCTCTGTCCGGTTTCCGGCCATTGCGAGATAATATAATCTGCTTTTTCAGGGGCTTCTTTGTACAGGTCGTTGAGATTGTTTCCCACGCTTTTCTGGACAAACTTTTCCGGATCGTCTTTCAGATTTGTGAGAATGACTGTGTACCGTTCAAATTCATCCAGTGCCACAAATAATTTTCGGGACCAGGGCAGCCGTATTCTGACACTTTCGCTTGCAAGTCGTCTCACGTGAACATTTTCTTCCGCTGTCCATTTGATCAGCTCATCCATTATCTCTTTGGGATGCTCTCTCAACAGCGGACGGATGGCAAATTCTCCTGTAAATCTCTTTGTCAATTCCCTGAGAAAGGAAAGGGATAGTATCCAGTCTTCATTTCCATGGCGTTCAACATATCTGCCTATGGGCCACAGCCACCATCCAGAGCTGAACATTCCCTCGGGCCGTGCCAGTTCCGGTCCCAGCATATGAAAAAAAGCCTCTATGTTTCTGGAATACTCTTTTGGCATGCTTTCCTGCATGGCATCAACAATACAATCCAGTCTCGAAAATAATTCTTTGTCCTCCAGAGAGTTTGTCAGGCGATGGACAAATTTCTGATCGTCAAAGTCAGGCATTACAGAAAGGATTTTTTGAGAGATATCCTGGGTATATTGGGCATTGTAATAGTCTTTGTATTTCATCTGCCTTGTCTCCTTACAATATAGTAGGAACAGTATAACATACATAAGGCCTCTGTATCAATGGGGCGTCCGTAAGTGGATACATGCTCTAACTGACTTTTTTGTGTTCATGGGATCATTTTCGATAAGAACAAAACAGGTTGCGAGATATATTTTACGCAGCTGTCGAAAGATTTGTAAGAGATACCTGTGAGAAATTCGTGAAATATGCCCTTTTACGAAAACACTTCCCCAAAACGCAGAAAATGGCCTGCCTGGAGCTGCTGACCACTATTTCTGACGGCTTATTTTCTATTTTCCTCATGGCGTGTTTGGAAATTGTTTTCTGACAGATATGCGCCACAGCCTGTGTAAAATTGAGGGCTGTGCCTTGCGTATGCCCAAAATACCCCAGATGTGAGAATGAAGTTTACCAGCATATTTTTCTCCTGGCAGCATAAAAACATGGCAAAAAATGCCCCTGTCCACCCAGATTGTCTCCCAGGCCTCCTGCGGCAGTTTTCCCATGCTTTTTATACAGTGTCAGCGGGCTATTCCCGCGATTTTTCTAAACCACTCCTCCAGACAGCACTCTCCGCTCAGGCTCCTGCCGCCTGGAATGCCCCTTCCATCAGCTCCCGCTTATGTTCCATGGTGGAATGCACATACAGTCCCAGCGTCACCTGAACACTGGAGTGTCCCAGAACCTCGCTGAGACTCTTCATATCAAATCCACGCCGAATACACCGGCTGGCAAAATAATGCCGCAAGGTATGGAACTTAAAATGCCCTATGCCACAGGCTTTCAGCAGCGCTGCAAAACGGTACTGCACCGTTCTGGCCTCCGCCCACTCCTTCTTCTTTCCCTCCACCAAATATACGTCAGGCCTGCGCCGGTTCAGCTTCAGCAGACGCAGCAGAAACCCAGGAACCGGAATACTCCTGGCAGAGGTGGGGGTCTTGGGAGCCTGGATCTTCACTTTGGTGCCGGACTGGTCTGTCCCACAATTTCTGACGCGCTGCATATTTCTGCTCACCCGCAGCACCCCCGCCTCCAGATCAATGTCGCTCCATCTCAGGGCGCACAATTCCCCGATACGAATCCCCGTACAGCAGGCCAGAAGTACCCCCAGACAAGTTCCATCCTCCGCATGTGCCGCCAGATACTCCATAAGCTTTTCCATAACCTGATCTGTGGGTACCTCCACCTGGGGCCTTCTGCCCGTCTTCCCCGCCTCCAGCTCCGGCAGGCTGCACCCATGCTCCCGGGACATGTGCCGGAAAGCCTGACGCAGCACCGTCCCAATGCTTCTGGCATAGGCGGCTGAAATCCCTGAACCGTCACGTTTTTTCCGGATCCCTTCCAGAAAATTTCTACAGCAGACACCTGTAAACGTCCTTCCCTCCTGGTTTCCGATCCTCCGAATATGCCGTTCCACAATCTGAAAATAGCAGGCATAAGTGGACTCTTTCCAGGTTCCCTTTCTCTCCTCAAGCCACTTGTCCACAATTTCACCTATGGTGAGAGAACCCGTCTGCTCACTGGAAGAAGGCTGCTTTGGGGTCAGAAACTGATCTTCGACGCACTTCTTCCCACCCTCCTCTTTCTCCCGGGCCAGTTCCCGGGTCAGGGTCAGCACCTTCTCCCGGACCTCCTTATAACTGTGCCCGTAGACAGAGCGATATCCCGTCCCTGGCATCCCACACCGCACCCGTCCCTCCCATCTTCCGTCTTTCCTCTTATAGATATTTAATCCCTTTTTTGCCATGGTTCTCTCCCTTTCTCTGACCAGATTTTTGACGGCTCACAATTTTTTCCGCTGCAGCATTAAGCAGATTTTACAATATCTGACAGCACACCAACTAAAAAAATATCTATTTTGCAGTTGAAATGCGGCGTTTAAAGTGGTATGATAGCTTTAAATGCAATATGTCCTCCCAAAATACCGTTTTAGAATCCATTTAAAATTTCGTAAAAGGGCATATTTCACGAAACGCGGAGCTGATACACATGGGCAAGTATACCCGTCCTGAAGGGTTTTATTCGGCTGTTGAAAGTGTTGGGAGGATTTTGCAGAGGGCTGTTATAAGAGATTTTATAAAGATATGGAATGCAGCGTCAGACAAAAAATCAGACTGGCAGGCGGCATGTGGAAAGTGAGATTGACTGATATATCCGGGAATGCTCTCCCCGAATATATAAAATAAAACAAGGAGGTAAAAGAGAGATGGTAAGCAAGGAAGTACTGAAAAAGATCGGTGTGTTTGCCGTTGCGGCCATGGTGGCGGCGTCTCCGGTACTGGCGGTGAACGCAAATGGCGGCATCCCCCTGGGCAGATCCGGGGGAAGCGGTGAAAGTGGGGAACAGGTGACTGTGCCGCCTGCGCCCATTGTAACTCCCGGAGGAACCCCTGACACGGTTCCCACTCCGACCCCGACTCCGGTTTCTACTCCGGCTCCTACGGCAGTGCCCACGGAGGCTCCGGAAGAGTCCCGACCGGTAAACAACAGTGTGGTGACAATGGCGGACGGAAAAGAAGTGATCTCCACCGTGCCCGGCGAATACACTGCGCTGTGTGTGGAGGGCGTGGCTGTCACTACGCCTTTTTCGGCGGTAAAGGCAGCCTTTGGGGCAGGCCCTGGGGATGACGTCAGCATGTACAGTGTGGACACACAGCACGGTGCCCTGGCGGCAGCCAGCATCCGGGACGGCCTGGGAATCCTGGCAGCAAATCAGGTGGAGGCAGTGCAGGGACCCATTCTGGACATAGGCGGATTTCTGAACGGGAAAAAGATGGTGGACATAAATAAACCCATTGTTATCACTCTGGGTATCCCGGCGTCCTTCCGTCAGGCAGGCTATGAGTATGCTGTGATCCGGGTGCAGGAGGGCGGCAAAGTGAGCATTTTGGTGAACCAGTCCCAGGATCCGTCCATGCTCTCGGTGGAGACAGATGGTTTCGGCGTGTTTGCCATTGTCAAGGCACCTGCGGGAAGTTTTGATGTATTCAGAAAATAAGGCACAAAAGTCTGGGGGAAGCGCGGGCGGATTTCCGCCCGCTGTCCTGCCAGGGAGGCAGGGATCGTGAGCCGGAAAAAGAATGCCAGAGTGGCAGGGCTGGTTTTGGCGGGATTTTGCGGGATATGGTTTTTTATGGCCGCAGTTTTCATCCCGGGACTGTGTGCTCCAGTGGTATTTCCGGACGAGACGGGCTACTGGGCTCAGGCGGCAGCTATGGCGGGCATGGACTGGCGGGGAGTGGTATCACAGTATTCTTGGTACTCTTTCGGGTATGGACTGCTGATGCTGCCTTTTATAAAGACAGGGGCGGATCCTTCCACCCTGTACAGGTGTATGGCAGGGGTGAATTTCCTGCTTCTGGCAGGGGCAGTTCTGCTGTTGTACAGGATGCTGAAGGAGATTTTTCCCGGGGCAGGAGACGGACTTTTGGCCTGTGCAGGGGGAGGAGGGATGCTGTATGTATCCTGGACTGTCTATGCCGGGACTACCCTGACGGAAGCGCTGCTGACATTCCTGTATGTGCTGGCGGCATGGGGAACGGCCAGACAGCTGCGGCATCCGGGAGGCCTGGGATGGCTGCTTCCGGCTGTGGCTGCAGGCTGTATGTACATGGTGCATATGCGGACTGTAGGAATTGTCCTGGGCATTATTTTGTGCATGGCAGCGGGGGCGTTTCTGCAGAAAAAAGAGGCGGGAGCGGGAGGCAGGTTGTGGTGTTTTCTGTTTGTCCTTATTCTGTTTTTTCTGGCGGCAGCAGGGATTAAGGCAGCTCTGGTGGCCGAAATGGGATCGGAGATCTATACAGGAAAGACAGGAACCAACAGCTACAGCGGGCAGTGGGGTAAGATCGCATTTCTCTTTACGCCGGAAGGCATATGGAACTTTGCGGCGGGCCTGGCCGGTAAGATATTTTATCTGGGGTGTGCCAGCTTTGGAATGTATTTCTGGGGTATGACTTTTCTGCTGAGGGAGGTGCACAAGCTGGCTGTCGGAATCCGGACAGGAAGGACAGGGCAGGGGCGCAATGGAGGTGGAGCAGAGGGCAGAGGCATCTGTACAGTCCAGGGGCTGCTGTGCCTGTGGGTTCTGCTGACTCACCTGGGAGCACTTCTGATCTGCTGCATTTACTGTCTGAGGACGGATCGGCTGGATGGGCTGCTCTACGGCAGATATCACGAGAACACACTGCCGCCCATTCTGGCCCTGGGTATTCTGGAACTGGCGGGAAAATCCGGAGTAAAGAGGCGGTTTCTGCAGCTTCTGGGGATCCTGGGAGGATGTTTCTTTACGGTGTTTCTGGTTCTGGGAACAGGAGAGATCCGGTTCACAGAGCGCCAGTCTGTGACGGGAATCCTGTATGCCCTGGATCTGGCGCAGAAGTATGACCGGCGGACCATGCTGTATGCATACATGGGAGGAATTCTGGGAGGAATCCTGGTGCTGGGGGCTGCAGATTTCGCCAGGAGGGGAAAGGGGAAGCGGCGAAAGTGCCTGCTGCTTGTGCCCTGTCTGCTGCAGCTTCTTCTGGGAATTTACGGGGCAGAAACCTATGTACAGGCTGCAAACAGGGGACAGCAGGAGGATACGGCGCTGCTTTCCATGGCCAGAGAGGAGGCCCTGAGAGGGGAACAGCAGGAGGCACTCTACCTGTGCGGCGGCGCCAGCAGACAGATGTGTCTGGCCCAGTTTATGCTCTGGGATGTGTCCCTGCATCCTGACTTGGATGGAGCAGTGCCGGAGGGTGTGGGAGAGATTTTTCTGGTGGAGAAGGGGAATGGCATGGAAGAAACCCTGCCCGAGGACTGCGAAGCGGAAGGGGAGTCGCCCCGGTATATTCTGTATCGCCGCAGAGGGCCTTGAGGTAACGCTGTATACAGGAGTTTGTCCGGGAAATTTATCTGCCTGAAAGTGCAGGGAGAAGCCCAAAGGGTATCTGGCGCTGGTCATGAAAACACAAAAAGCCGGAGCGGCAGGGGGTGCGGGTTGAAACAGAAAAAAGCAGAAAAATGGTTTCGCGCCGGTGTGTTTTTTGCCCTGGCAGCAGTGATGCCGGGATGGCAGATCGCAGGTGTGCCTGCCAGGGACTGGATGTGCTGGGGAGCCGGAGCCCTGGAATTTTTAATGCCGGCAGGAAGAAGAGCGTGGCGGGAAAGGAAATGGACGGCGCTGGATTGTCTGGCGGGAGGATTCTTTCTGTGGAATATATCCGGCATTATGGCAGGAGCTGTTTTGGGGCCTGGAAGCGGCTGGGGCAGTTTTTTCGGAATGTCCCTGGCGCTGCTCTTTTTCTCTGCCTCGCCGGGAAGCAGTGTGTCTCAGAGAGGCGCCGCACTGTCAGGCGGTCCGGCCGGGGAAAAGGACAGGATGCTTTTGACAGTCTGCGCCGTTCCTGCCTGTGCAGGGCTTCTGTGGCATTACCTGGGGAGCCCGGGTTATGTCTTTAACCTGCGTCCTCTGTTGAGGGAGGGGATTCCTGCACCTTTTCTGCTGTTGGCGGCCTCAGGGGCCGTGGAAGAGTACTGCGTAGAGGAAGATCGGAGGCGCTGGACAGGCCTGGCTGTGGCGCTGGCGGTTTACTTTCTTCTGTTCCTGGAGGGGGATATTTTGGGAATTCTTCTGGGATTCCTGGAGTTCCCTGTCTCCATTCTGCTCCACAGACCGGAGAAGGAATTTGTGCGTAGGACCATGCAGATGGCCTCCGCCTGTTTCTTCCTGTTGTCGAACATGCCGCTGCTCGCCGGCATCCTGCCTTTTGAGGCGGGAGCCATGTACAGCCTGGAGGACGGAATCTTTCTGCAGCTGGCACTGGCTTTGGCGGGTGTGCTCTTTTTTTCCTGGTGGGACAAGCTGCCAGAGGGCGGAGAGATACCTCTGCATGGTTTAAAAAAAGGGCTGTCATGGGCCCTTGCAGGGACAGGCGTGTTCCTGTTCCTGCTCCTGACCTTGGGAGAACATTTGGATGGCATGGAAGGCGGCACGGGCATAAACCTGCTGCGCCGGTTTGGGGGCGCGCTGAGGGAGTACTGCACCGGTCACAGGGGCAGTTTTTACGATATTTTGGAGGCGGGGGGCCTGGCAGGAGGCATCTGGGCCCTGTGGACGGCGCTGATAGCAGTGGGGCTGGCCGGAAAGCAGTTTCGGCGGGGAAAAGTTTCACCGTGGCAGTTTCTGGTTCTGATACTTTATCTGGCGCAGGCTGTTTTTTTCAGCCAGAGCACGGCCGCTGCGCCGCTTTACATACTTGTTTTGGGCGGAACTTTGGGTGTATGCGGGAAAATATCTTCCGAAAGAGAAAGGCCTGCGGAAGGAGAGACAGCGCGGAAAGTTGGTATTTTGGCAGATCAGCCGTCGGGACAGGAAGGCTGTGGAAGGAGCGCCATGGGTGTGTCTGGAAATGGGATAAAACGGCGTCTGGATGTTGCAGGATCAGAGGATGAAAAGCGGTGCTTTGATTCAGCAGAAACCGGGGAGAGAAAGCAAAACAAAAGAAATAAAATATTTGCCGGATGGAGGGAAAAATGACAGGAGGATTTATTGGGGAAAACGGTGAAAAATCCAGGAAGAGAAAAAGTTTTTCGATAAGACTGGCGTTGGCTGTTTTTTTACTTTTGACGGCAGGGACTGTGGCATTTTCCCCGGTTTTGGCAGTACAGGCATTTTGCTCTCTGGATTTTATGGAGAAGACAGAGGAGCCGGTTCTTGCATTGGAGGTACAGAGCGGGAATGATGAAACTGTGGATGGGTGGGAGGAGACAGGCATGGAATCCAGTGCCGGAATCACCAGTCCTACCATGATGTCCGTGGTAAAAAAGGTAAATGTACGCCGGGGGCCGGATACCTCAGAAGAGGTGCTGGGACAGCTGGAGGAGGGAGACTTTATCTTTGCTGTAGAGCTGACAGAAGAAGGCTGGTATCGTGTAGTATACGGTGGAGAGACCGCATATGTGCGGCAGGATTTTCTGGAGATATACAGCCAGGAAGAATGGGAGGAAGATACCCAGGATCCCACGGAGATACAGGGGAATAATCCGGAAAAAATTTCTTCTGAGGAGACATCCGCAGAGGAAAAGCAGGTGGCAGGAGAAACAGCTGAAGATGGCAGTCAGAGAGAGCAGGCGGATCTCAATACACCTGGGCAGGATGTTCCTGAAAGTGAGTCTGACAGCAAAAAAGCAGACAGCACTTCTGAAAAAGAGGAAGGAAAGAAGGAGCAGAAAGGCGGTATTTCCAACCTGGTTATTCTTGCGGTGGTGGCTGTGGTTATCCTTGTGTACGCAGCTGTGCAGATCATAAAAGAGAAAAGAGACGGCGGTCCGGCAACGGCCCGGAAAGGGGAAGAAGCCGGCGTACAGAGTGGTTCCCGGGAAGGGGAGAACCTTACTTTTGTGGATCTGGAAGCAGGGGATGGAACTGATCAAAAAGGAAAGGAACAGGGAAAGACATGAAACTGATTATACAGATACCGTGTTACAACGAGGCGGAAACCCTGGAGGTGGCCCTGGACGATCTGCCCCGGGAGCTGCCGGGAATAGACGAGATCGAGTACCTGATCATTGACGACGGAAGCCGGGACGAGACGGTGGAGGTGGCGAGAAAATGGGGCGTCCACCATGTGGTGCGCTTTAAACAGAACAAGGGTCTGGCAAAGGGATTTATGGCGGGGCTGGACGGGTGCCTGCGCAACGGTGCGGACATAATCGTGAACACGGACGCGGACAACCAGTACTGCGCCTTTGACATTGCCGCCCTGATCCGGCCCATTCTGGAAGGGGAGGCGGATATTGTTGTGGGAGCCAGGCCCATTGACGAGACGGAGCACTTTTCCTTTGTAAAGAAGAAACTGCAGCATTTCGGCAGCTGGGTGGTGCGCAAGGCGTCCAACACAGATATTCCCGACGCGCCCAGCGGTTTCCGGGCCATGAGCCGGGAGGCGGCCATGCGTCTGAACGTGGTAAACGACTATACATACACCCTGGAGACCATTGTCCAGGCAGGCCGGGAGAAGATTGCCATCACCAGCGTGCCTGTGCGGACCAATGACGAACTGCGTCCATCCCGGCTGTTTAACAGCATCTGGGGATATGTAAAAAAGAGCATGCTGACCATCCTGCGGGCTTATATGATGTACAAGCCATTGAAGAGCTTCAGTTTCCTTGCCCTGTTACCCATTTTGACAGGTCTGGGCATTGGCGTCCGCTTTCTTGCCTACATGGCGGCAGGGCAGTCAGGGGGGCATGTGCAGTCCCTGATCCTGGCCTGTACCCTGATTATTATGGGCTTTCTGACCTTTATGATCGGCCTTCTGGCGGACGTGATTGCGGCAAACAGAAAGCTTTTGCAGGATACTCAGTACCACGCCAGGAGGGCGGAGTATGATGCCCTGTATCTGCAGCAGAAGATGGAGAAAGAAGCCGCCAGAACTTACCGGGTGGTGGGGGAAAGTGAAGATGCTGGGATGCTGAGAAATAAGGAAGAAAATATAGTCAATAAAGCAGTGTTGTAATGATATAGTGAAAAGACAGATAGGAACATGGAATATGAAAAAAATTATACTAATAGGTCCTGTATATCCATATAAGGGTGGAATTTCTCATTATACAACATTGCTTTATCGGGTACTTTCTGAGAAGTTTGACGTGAAAATGATTTCTTACAAAATGCAGTATCCTACTTTTTTGTTTAAACAGGAGCAAAAGGATTTTAGAAATGCAGCGTTCAAAATTGAGAATACAGATTTTTTGTTGCATACTGCAAATCCATTTAATATTTTCAGAGTGGGGAGATATGTACAGAGGCAGAATCCGGATTTAGTAATTGTACAGTGGTGGCATCCATATTTTGCACCATGTTACTGGCTGTTGATAAATGCTATGGGCAGAGGACAAAAAATATTGTTTACCTGCCATAATGTCTACCCTCATGAAAGATTTCCAATGGATCAGTTTCTAACAAAAAAGATTTTAAGAAAAGGAAGTTTTTTTATTGTACATTCGCATAGCGATTTGCGAGATCTTCTCACAATTAAACAGAATGCAAGAGCGGCATATAATCCTCACCCAACTTATAATGTATTTAAAATAAGAAATATCAACAGGGAAGAGGCAAGAAAAGAACTTGGGGAGGAAAAGGACAAGAAACTGCTTTTGTTTTTTGGATTTATAAGAGAGTATAAGGGGTTGAGGCATATGCTGAAAGCGATGCCTAAAATCAGAGAAAAAGTTAAAGATGTGAGATTATTGGTGGTAGGATCTTTTGGCGAGGATAAAGACAGTTATATACGGCTTATTCATGAATTGAGGATAGAAGAATGTGTGGAAATAGAGGATGGCTACATAGCAGATAATGAAGTGGAAAAGTATTTTGCTGCCTGTGATGTGGTGGTGCTGCCTTATGAGTCGGCTACTCAAAGTGGGATTGCACAGATAGCCTTTGGATTTGAACAGCCTGTTATTGCAACAAATGTGGGCGGTCTTCCAGAGGTGGTAACAGATGGCAAGACCGGGTATATAGTGCAGGCACAAAATCCTAATGCACTGGCAGAGGCAGTGGCAAAGTTTTATTTAGATGAAAAGAGGGTGGAATTTCAGGAAAATATAAGGAAGGAAACTTATCGGTTTAGTTGGAATCAGATGCGAGAGACGATAGAGAAACTATGTTGTATAGATTAGGGAAGGTTTATGAAAGTAGCAGTAACGGGAATAACAGGTTTTATAGGTAAAAATCTTTTTCATAAAATTGTGGATGATGATAATAAGTATTTGTGTCTTGTTAGAGAAACAAGCAAAACTGCTGGTCTGGGAAAAGCAGAAAATATAGAATTTAGAGTAGTTAATTTCGAGCATGCTAATCTTACCGTACAACTGAAAGGAATTGATGTAGTAATACATATGATAGGACAAATGGGTGGATATGGTGTGCCAGCAGAAGATTATATGAGGATAAATTGTAATCTGACAAAAAATATGATTGATGCATGCAAAGATGCGAAAGTTAAACAGTTTATCTATCTCAGTACCCCTGGTGTTCAGGGATTTGGAAAGAGGTTATGCTGTGAAGAGGAACCATATGCTCCACGAAATTTATATGAGCGGACTAAAGCAGAGGCAGAAAAAATAATTATACAAAATTTATCAGGGACGGGGGTTAATTATACTATTATAAGACCAGATTTCGTATACGGGCCAGGGGATGTTAGACGTATAAAAATGTATAGAAATATACGTTCGCACAGGTTTGTTTTAACTACTTCTGGAAAATCGTATCTTCATCCTACTTATGTTATGGATGTGGTTCAGGGAGTTATAAAAACAATAGGAAATCCCTGCGCATATAATGAAATATTTAATCTTTCTGCAGAAAGAGATATATCTGTAAAGGAATATCTTGATACAATTGCAGAATATTTTGGCACTAAAATAATACATGTGAACATTGGATACTATGCCTCCATATATTTGGCAGGAGCAGTGGACAAGTTATATAAAGTGTTATTAAAAAGAGAGGGATTTGTCTCTAAAAACAAGATAGATTTTCTTTCACTAGACCACAGTACATCTCATGAAAAAGCTTCCAAGCTGCTTGGATATCATCCACAGTACAGCTTTAAAGAAGGGCTCGCCGAGACAATGAAATGGTGCAAAACAAAAAAACTAATATAGGCTTTAATTTTTCTTTTTCTATGATTTAGAGCATAAGGGTAACAAAACAAAAATATTCCGAGAATATTGATGACGGGAAGCTATTATCTGTTGGTAGATGCTATACAACTTTGAAAGAGGAGCACCTGGCAAGCCAGTTGGACAGCTTTCGCAGTCTTCTGAAAAAGGAAGAAAGGCAGTTTATAAATATGAAAAAGAGTGATTTATTCACTAAAATAGTACCATATCTGTTTGACTATAGGATGAATCGCTGGTTTGGCAGGCAGAAGTTTTCCCCTATGACATTGACATATTCTGTAACTGCAGCATGTCAGTCTCGGTGCAAGACTTGCCAGATTGGAGAGATGTTTTGTCAAGATCCTGCAAGAGCACAGAAGGATTTAAAGTTAGTTGAGATAGAGAAAATATTTGCATCTATGAATCCAGTATATTTTTTTAATATGAGTGGCGGGGAACCCTTTATGAGACAGGACCTTCCAGATATAGTTCGTTTGGCATGTAAATATTTGAAACCAAGAGTTATTCATACACCTACCAATGCAATTCTTTCAGAAAGAATTATTGAGTATACGGAGAAGATTCTTAGGGTTATACAAGAATATGATTCAACAGTTCCTTTTACAATCAAACCTTCTATTGACGGGGTTGGTGAAAAACATGATGAAATCAGGGGAGTAAAAGGTAATTTTAAATGCCTGATAAATACAATTGAAGGACTGAAGAAACTGGAAGAAAAGTATGACAATTTTCACTTGGAGTTAGGGACAGTAATTTCCAATTTTAATATAAATGATTTGGATGAGATTGAGGATTTTGTACATTCTTTAGGGGTGGAAAGTTACCGCAATGAAGTGGCGGAGTGTAGAACAGAGTTTTTCAATCTTTCGGATCCTATTACACCTCCTGCAGAGGTGTATCAGCGATTGATCAAAGATTTCGCTAGAAAGGTTGAGGAGAATATTGGAAAAAAGAGAAGCTTGGCAAAAACAACAGAGGCAATGCGAGTAGTTTATTATGATATTGCAGGAAAAATATTGAGAGAAAAACGTCAAGTGATTCCGTGTTATGCTGGAGTATCAAATGTACATATAAATTATGATGGTGGAGTATGGCCATGCTGTGTACTTGGGTATGACAGAGAAATGGGAAATCTGCGCGAATATGATTATGATTTTCAGAAATTATGGTACTCCGATAACGCAAAGGAAATTCGAGCATTTATAAAAAGCAAAAAATGTGCTTGTCCCTTGGCGAATCAAGCATATAGCAATGAATTGATGCATTTGCCTACACTGTTTAAAGCAGGTGTGAAAGCAATTGAGTTTCAGTTTAAAAAGTGAAAGATTGAGAGTGACTGAAATGAATCAGGAACCTATTATAAGCATTATTGTGCCAGTCTATAATGCACAAGAGTATATATGCAAATGTATTGAAAGTATTTTGCAGCAACAAAATTCTGTGTGGGAGTTGATTTTAGTAGATGATGGATCAAATGATATGTCAGCACAAATATGCGATCAATATGCAGCAAAACATTCTCACATAAAAGTTATCCATCAAAATAACAAAGGACAAGGAGGTGCAAGAAACAGGGGAACAGAAGATGCTGTTGGAGAATGGTTGATGTTCATTGATGATGACGACTGGATAGAACCTGAGTTGATTAAAGAATGTCTTCCCTTATTAAAGGATGATATAGATATCTTTGTTTTTGGGAAGAGAGAAGTTTATTCTTCTGTCAAAAAGGACTTTTTAATTAATTCACCAGAGAAGCTTTTGACGTTTCAAACTCAAAAAGAGTTGCGCAGTTTACAGCTTAATATGCTTAATTATTTCTATCCCCATGAATATGCTCTTTATAAAGCACCTTTTGTTACACCATGGGGAAAGTTTATACGAAATTCTTTTTGGAAGAAAAATAAATTGTCATTTATAGAAGGATATGGCGAAGATAGACCCTGTTTGTTTAGAGCATATGGATGTGCAAGAAAGGTTATCTATTATGACAAGATATATTATAATTATTATATTCATGAGTCAACAATGAGAAAATATCTGCCTAATGCCCTGGAGAGATATAGGCTCTCACTTTCAACGCTTCATAATTATGTTGTGGATATGCAAGATACTGATTCTGAATTCAACAAGAATATTAAGCATACTGATATAGCTTATTTTTCATATTGTGTTATGCAGGACTATTGTCATAGAGATAATCCGCAAACATATAAGATAAGAAAGCAGAGGTTTTTCAAAGATTATATAGATTTTGAAAGTTCTTTTAATAGTGCGGATATAAGTGTTTTGCCATTGGACAGACGTTTCATGGGGTATTTGATTAAACTAAATAATTTTGAAATTTTGAATTTTGTATGTAAATTATATAGCTTAATTAGGTATTTATAATTTTTTGCAGAGCGGACAGATTTAAAAGTGTATTCTTTCAAACTTGAACAGATAGATTAGCCTTAGATTGGTTTAAGCAGGAGTGACTATGTTTCATTTAACAGTAGGTTCCCAAATTTATATTGTTGCACCACCCTATACTGCATCAGGAGGTCCTGAACTTTTGCACCAACTGTGTGCCATTTTGAATCAAAAAGGGTTTCATGCTTTTATGTTTTACAGAGAAAAACTGAAGAAATCGCAGATTTATGAAAAACCAGTTCCTGAACGGTTTTTGCATTATAATACTCCGTTTATTGCAGAGATTGAAGACTCAAAAGAAAATTTATTGATTGTTCCCGAAACCATTACACGTCCATTGATAGAGTATAAAAATATTCAAAAGTGTGAGTGGTGGTTAGCAGCAAATAATTATTTTTGGATAATGGAAATTAATAGTCATAAGTATTTGACTTTTGCTTATCATTGCCTTCAATTTTTATTAGGAAAACCAACTCCATTATCGTTTAATACTATAAAAAAACAAAATGTTATACATATTGCACAATGTTGGTATATAGTGTCACATCTGCGCAGCAAAGGATTGCATAATGTAGCGTATTTATCCGATTATTTAGGGGAAGAACATTTTGAGCATTCAGGTGGCCAACACTCTCTTTTTGCTGCTGATATGAGAGAAGATATAATTTTGTATAATCCAAACAGAAATACTAAATATGTTAAACATATTAAGGAAGCATTTCCTGATTTCGAATTTATCGCAATTGAAAATATGACTCCTCAACAAGTTATCGCATTGATGAAAAAAGCCAAGATATATGCAGATTTTGGAGCTCATCCAGGTAAGGATCGTCTGCCCCGTGAGGCTGCTATGTGTGGGTGCTGTATTTTGACAAGCACATTGGGCAGTGCAGATTTTTATGATGATGTTCCCATATCTCATGAATTCAAATTTGAAAGAAAAAGGAAAAATATAAAACATATAGCAGAAAAGATAAAATATATTTTTGAAAATTATGAAGGAGAGAGGGAAAAATTTAATCAATATAGAGATTTTATCAGAAATGAAAAAAAGCAATTTGAAAAGGATGTTGACAAAATATTTAAATTAGATCCGTAATAACTATAAAATATGAATTAAGGCGGCAGTTAAATGAAAGGTAATAGTTTAGCATCTAATGCTGTGTTTAATATATTATATAAGTTGTTTAATGCGCTGTTTCCCATGATTTCGACTATGTACGTTGCACGAGTATTATTGCCGAGCGATATAGGGAATGTTGGGTTTGCTCAAAATATAGTGCAGTATTTTGTACTTGTAGCTGTTTTGGGAATACCTAGCTATGGAAGCAGAGAGTTAGCAAAGCATAAAAATGATAATATAACCCCGGCGATAAGTCAGTTATATTCTGAACTTTTTATACTAAATTTTTTATCAACATCAATTTGTATTGGTATATATGTGTTGTTTATTCTGTGCTTTCCTGCTTTGCAACAAGATATAATACTTTATTCAGTTGTTGGACTGCCGCTTTATGCTAATTTGTTTAATGTTGAATGGTTTTATATTGGAAAAAGAAACTTTCGATTTATAGCACTAAGAAATATTGCTGTTAAATGTATAGCTATAGTCTTGCTTTTGCTACTTGTTAAAAAACCAGCAGATTATGTAAAGTATGCATTAGTTTACGCGAGTGCAAGTGCAGCAAACCATCTTGTGAATTTTTTACATTTAAGAAAGTATAACATATGTTTTTCATTGGATTTACATATATGTCAACATCTGAAACCAGTAATAATTTTGTTGGCAACATCCATAACGATAGAATTGTATACCTTACTGGATGTTACTATGGTAGGAATTATCTGTAATAAAAGTGCTGTTGCGTATTATACCTATTCAATTCAGATTGTACGTGTCGTGATTATTATAGTCACTGCAATTGGGGGGATATTATTACCTAGATTAAGTTATTATATTAGCTGCGAAAAGAAAGACATGTGCCAATATGAGGTGAATAAGGTGTTGAATATTATTCTTGTTTTTCTTGTGCCGGCTGGAGCAGGCTTGTTATTGACAGCTGATGAACTAATTTATATTTTATACGGACAGAATTTTGCTGATGCTGTTAATACTTTGTGCATCGCTTCATTGCTAACTATTACACTTGGTTTCAGTAATTTGTTTGGCTCACAAATACTAATTGCTTTTAACGATGAGAGAAAAATTTTCTATGCTACTTTAGCGGGAGCCTTGTCTAACATTATTATGAATTTAATGCTAATACCAGTGCTGCAGCAAAATGGAGCAGCGTTGGCGTCAGTTTTAAGTGAAGGGTTGGTTACACTGATTTCTTATAAGTATGCTAGGAAATATCTAAAAATAATTCCAAAGGCAAGTAATGTTAAATGCACATTTTTTTCTACAATTGTGATGTCGCTTGTTCTTTTATTAATAAAGTATTTTATAATCAATATTTTATTGAGATTTATAATTTGTGTACTAGCAGGGGTGTGCTTATATGTTGGTCTTAATTTTTTGTTGAAAAACCAAGTGATTATAGAGGTGTTTAGATGGGGAAAAAAATCAATCAATCCACATTAATTGGTTTATTCAGTTTTATTTCTATTTTTGTTTTTCAAATTATTTTAAATACAAACATTCCATGTATGAGAAGTCTTCCTGATGAGATCGGAGCCGTGGCTTTGGGGGCTAAGTTCGCGGGGCTTGATTGGAGTTATGTATTGGTTCATCCGGCCTATTATTATGGAAGTGCCAGTTTTCCATTTGCGTATTTAGTTTTTAAGTTAATTCATGATCCAATGATTCAATATCAGTTTTTATTGGCGGTTGCAGCATTAGTGAGATCGGTATCGGCATTTGTTGCAGTAAAAATATCAATGGATTTTTATCAAGTTTCAGCCTGCAATGCCTTTATATATGGAGTGATATGTACTTTAATCACTCCAACTCGTGCATGTAATATTGACAATGAACCGTTTTTAATATGTATTTGCTGGGTAATGCTATATTTTTTTATGATTCTATGCAAAGAAGAAAATACTTTGAAGAAAAAGTGGTATAGCTTTTGGCTTGCTTTCTTTTTGGTGTATGCACAATTTGCACATACCCGAGCATTTCTTTTCATTGTTCTACTTTTGTTTATACTGGTTTTGTACTATGCTACCACCAATAAAAAGGTTGTTGATGTTCCTGTATTTATTATTAGTTTTGGTGCGTGTTACTGGATATGCAAAAGGGCAATTTCATGGTGTACATTGAATATTTTTACAGATCAATCTAATACAACAGAAATCATTCCTAACACTGTAAACAGTTTAATTTACAATACAATAGAGAATATAAAGATAGTCTTTTCGATAGAAGGTATAAATGGATTTTTGGATTTATTATTTTCCAATCTATGGATAAGCGGCGTATTTGGTTTTGGAATAATAATTTATTCTTTATTTGTGGTATATAAAAAATTTTTCTCTATTGTCAAATCTAAGATGCTTCACAGGAAAATATTAGCGGAGGATGACTTATTTTATCCGGCTTTATTTTGTGCGGCAGGGATATTGGCGACGGTTGCTGCTCTAAGTATAACATGGCTTTCTACTGCAATAGCAGTACATATCGAAGGGATAGCTCCATCTAGAGCACACTTTTATCTTCGCTATTATGGATGTTATTTTGGAATTTTAGCATTGTATTTCTTGATTCATCACTATGATGAAGGAT
>OFFW01000478.1_pt1 | contig 29334 bp, 42 predicted proteins | sample 1521501 | NCBI WGS metagenome assembly OFFW01 (sample SAMEA3504107, study PRJEB24116) | mouse gut metagenome | biome: mouse gut; feature: mouse-associated habitat; material: faeces | place: Denmark | collected 2011
TTCCAAATGAGCACCAAAGGCACAAAAGACACAGCCAGTTCGATCTTCTCCTGTTGTTGTCCACCCCCCCCATCACTCCTAACGATCTCACCATAGATAGAAGCGTATGGAATCTGAAATGTGTACAGATATTCAAGAACATCGTCCTCAGTCCAAAATGACATTGGTTTTGAAACCGGCCTATTATCGTCAAAAGCATTGCACCCATGCTGTAACCAGATGCGTTCTCTCAGGTTGCTTTCAACCGTCATAGTAGCAATAAACGGTTTTTTGCCTGTTTGTTTTTCGTATTCTTTACTGGGACGCTTTTTCATGATGTCACAGCATTGTTCGGAACACTCAAATGGAGCGTCCAGCATTTTGCGCCACTTTTTGCCGAGCAGCTTCATTTGACTTGCGCGGTATTTCTCTGTCAAGTTTTGATTCCGTAGCTTTCTGATGCGAAAACTCTGTTCTTTGCTGATGACCGGGTACCCATACTTTCCAATGATATCCCGAAAATTCATCTTTGGTCGAACAAAAACCACATTATCAACAGTCTTGACAAAGGCTCTCACCTCTGGAAACTCAAGCCCAGTGTCCGAAAACACAGCCGGCACATCTGGATAAATGCGCCTCACGATATCAAGAAGTACAGTTGAGTCCTTACCGCCTGAAAACGCGACATACACTTGCCCGTCATAATGCTGATACCATTCAATAATGCGGGCCGTGGTAATCTGAATTTTACGGGAGAGAGGCAGGCGCTGCATCTCTTCCAGCTGTTCCTTACTATGCAAAGCACCCACCTCCCCAGTTTCCTCCATTGTTGTCGTCATTGTTGTCTGATCCCAGCACTATGAATAAGACGGCCAACACAACGAGCAGGGTGACAACTCCGTCCATAATTTACTCCATAGGCGGCGTGGCATCGGGCAACGCTGGAATCTTAGACACAGGAAGAGCCGGGTTGTAATTCCCAGTGCGCTTCAGCCAGTAGTTGATGACTCTGTTGAACGTGTTGTCATTGCCCATGTACTTCTTGAGCATAGCAGTGGTAAGGCCGATTTCAGCGCTGAATGTGTCCCCAGGCTGGCACTTCACCACAGTCTTGGTACCGTCACTCCAATAAACGATGGTTGCAGGATTGTTGAAAATCACGTTGATAGGTGTCGGCATAGGCGGTGCAGAGACAGGAGCGGGATGATCCTTCATATACTTCATGGCGGCGTTCCATCCATTAGCAAAATGGTCATCAATACCGACACGGTGCGTAGCGAAATCGGGACGAACATCCCCGAACCCGAAAAGGTCATCCAGGATATTCTTCAGGGTCGTTTGCTGCCAGGGGCTGGCGATGGGGGGGGGTGTGAATGGTAATTGCGTTCGGATTCATTTTCTTTTCCTCCTATTATTTAGTGTGCGTGTCGATCACAGTCGTTCAGAACCATGACCTCTTTCCAGATATCTTCACCGAGGAGCCGCCTTATCTTATTAGCGGTTTTACTCGGACTATCTGACTTCTCAACTGCATACGGCCACATATGCCAGCGGATCAGGAGCGCTACTTTCAACCTCTGCTCCATACTGAGATCGCTGGTGTAGCCAAAACTTTCATAAGCACCCATGCGCTCATGTTGATAATAGTGGGCAATTTCCGTAGGATTGCCTTTTGCATCATGGAATACCTTTGCCCGTTCTTTCCCAATATCGTGAAGAAGAGCGGCGCGTGACAAGCAAATATCGAAATCTTTATAATGGGTAAGGAGATATTGCTGTGTTGCCATACAATGCAGGCCAACCGTGTACTCATGATGCGGATTGTCGTGATCCAACTTTGAAAGACGAGTGAGCAAATCATTCAGCCGATCAAAACGGTCTTCGCTGTCTACAACCAAAATTTCATCCCAACCCTCAGCTTTCATAGGAATATCAAATTTCTTGTACATCTTGTGAATCACGGCCTCTGGTACTGAGCGCTCACGGTTGTTGTTACGCTCAATGCACGTCTCATAAGGTACTGCCATAAATACACAAACCGTCCAAAGAGAGGGGATACGCATAGCGTTGATTTGCTGGAGAAACGCCATGCGACGTTTGTAGTTGATGTTGGTGGCGTCATATACAACGTTTTTGCCGTCAGCCAGATCTCGAAAGACTCTTTCATGAAGGGTCTGAAAAACCAGCTCTTGCTTTGTCTGGTCGTTTTCATCGCCCAGCACTTCCGCTCTGATTGCGTCGCTTGAATGAACGACGGCGTTATGTACCCTCTCAGCGAAAAACGACTTTCCACTTCCAGGAATACCAACCATCATGTAAAACGTCTGCACCTTAACCACCTTCCTTGATTTCTGTCAAAAAGCTCCTTTTTAGGATTTCAACCGTCGCTGTTCTAAGCACCTCATTGGCGTGCTCATTTACAGCAACAGGAATTGTGTCCATGTAGCGGCGCTTGTCATCAGTCATAGACTTGATCGTGACATTCATCAAAGCTCTGGCCTCATCCAAAGAGTAGCAGCCACGTTTCACATCTTTCAGATATTCACGTTGCTCACTAATCAGGCAATCAGCGTAAGGAGCGCCAGCCATATAGCGGGTCATAAACTCTCGCAGGCGCAGCGCATGATGAAGTTGTTTCGGGTCATATCCATATACTCTGATTTTGTCCATTGTGGCAGGATACGGATGCTCCATAGCTTTCTGCTTCTCAAGCGCCATACCTACAATGCAGTTCATACCAGCATAGTTGTTATAGCGGGCGATCTCTTCCCGTGCATCCAACACTGGCTGGAACAAATCTGCATACATTGGATTGATGATGCTGTATGGCGTGAACAAAATCTCCACAAAGTTGACATTCTGCTTTTTGATACAGTCGAACATAAGGCGGATATCCTTGAAATCAACGTGCTCGTCATTTTCCATGATGTGGGTTGTGCTGACAGGCTTGCCATTCAGAACAAATTCTGAGAAGCTGGGGAGAAGGATAGCTTTTGTATCAATGTCGCTACCTTCATAATCCAAATTGTAGTTCTGGGAGCCTTGCAGGAAGAGGCCAACCCACCCCCCCCTACAATGCTTCAGAACGGGAACCAAATGCTCCTGCATACGCGCCATAATTTTCTGGCACTTCTGCTCATCCTGAATCGTTGTCATAGTCGAATCGCTCCTTCTTGATACAATCCCGAACCAGTTTTCGGTATAGGGAAGAATCGTATTGCTCCATGGTTTCCCACGGAATAATCTGTGAACACAGATACTTCGGTGTTACATCACCAGACACATCGTATAGGCGTTTGCCTATTGCTTGAACAAAGTGGTTCTCTACGGGGAGATACATCATTGTCCCGCCGAACCGCTCTTGCAGAATGAACGCAAACCAGAAACAGCAGCCGTTTAGAAAAGTCTCTTGGGTATCCCTAAAATTGCTAATGAAATCAAGGACTGTTTCTCTATTCGCTGACATCCTGTGCTTCCTCCATATCAGGTGCGGCGGCAGTATCCTTAATCAAACCTTCCAATGCTTTGAAAGCAAAGTTTTTGTGTTTGTAAGCGGTAAACTTTGGGCGGTTTACGATTCTACAAACAACACCTTCTCTGACGTGCGTTTTACCGACAGGATCAGGGCCGTCGTAGTACATCTCTGCATGGTTTTTGATATACTCACCAGCTTCGACAGCCGACAAAGAACCAACGTTGTCAGGAAGCTGAACCATATCTGGGATAAAGCTGCGCCAGAGCAGAGGCACACACTTTACACACATCTGCTCACAACGATACCGCATGAAGTCTGGCGTATACTCCACCACGTCGCCATCCTCATTTGTCATGGTCATGCGATAGACAAAGAGATCAGACTTTGGAAGATCATTGCATCCATTCGGATCACAACCATAGGAGAATGTGGTTGTTTTACCGTACTGTTTGGTAAACTCCTTGTCGTTCAGCTTGGCGTTATTGCCTGGTGACATAATAGGCGTACCATCGTCTGTGAAACCGACAACCTCATAGTAAACCGTCTCGCCTTTGAGGAGCTTTCCTTCAAAGACCTTTGCGTGTTTTTCACGGAAAGAATTGCTTCCATAAAATCCACCGTCGTATCCGTCCAGCACAACACGGCGGGTGCCGGTAACATAGCCCCATTCATAGATAGGAGCCCGCTTGATTTTGGAACGAACCCAGTTCGGTGTCCGATCGCTTTCATACAGCCGCTTTTCAAGAGCGTTCCGATATTTGTAACCCGTCAGCATAGGCAGATATCCAGTGCGCTGAGATGTTCCGTGCATTTTCAGCGTGATTTCTACCAGATCGCCGGTATGGAACGCAGAGAGATTATAGGCCAGCTGCTCAGTATCAGCGTGTTCCTTGAACAGAGGAGCGATTGGATCGCTCTTCTTACTGACACGGCTACCACCGCAAGACTGGGAGCGGCGATTCGACTTTGGTACGTATTTCTCGCAAATTGTTATACCGTTCAGCACAGTGATCGTGTCGCCCTCTTTGAGGAGCTTGATGTCGGTGAATGTGGACAAGCTGGTGATAGGAAGAAACAGGCCATCACTCTTTTCACCACGGAGTTTGAGAGCTTTGATGTTTCGCTTCTCAGGATCGAGATAGCCACCAGCGGCGTTGCCGTTCTCATCTTTACGCCGCAGCAGATCGTTCTTTTGTGCGAACTCAGGGCCAAGTTTGCCATCAGTTGGGAAATAGACGCCCAACTGGTCTGGGTCGGTACCCAAATCCACAATCACAGTGTTTCCGAAGCACTCCCCACACAATAGACGGTCTGCGTTGGTATGCTTCCGAAGATTGCGAATCCTTGTAATGTAAGCACAGTACATTGATTTATCACTCCTAACGTGTGTTTTATTGTGAATACATTGACTTCACCTTGTGTACGGCATTTGCAATAGCATGAGCCGCACGTACCATCTCAGGATAATTTTGCTCGAAACCCATAGAGATGCGGACTGTGCAAGCGGCGTCTTCCTCAGACATTCCAATCCCTCGCAAAACATGAGACGGCTCAGAGCTGGACGCACTACACGCAGAGCCAGCAGACACATAAACCTCTTGCTGATCCAACAACAGAAGAAGGGACTCGCTGTTTACACCAGGGACTGTCATGCTGATAATGTTGGATGATTTATTTTTTGTGTCACCGTTGATCGTGAACTCTTCGTGCATATCCGCATCTAAGGTCGCCAAAAATACAGTGCGTAGGTATTCCCACAGCTGATTATGCACAGTCAGGTTAGCAGCCACGATTTCTGCCGCACGGCCAATACCCACAATCCCAGGTACATTTTCTGTGCCACCACGCATTTCACGCTCTTGCCCGCCTCCGATAATCAACGGATGCTTACGAACGGCGTTGCTGATATACAGAACACCAATACCAAGCGGAGCACCAAATTTGTGCCCAGACAGTGATAGAAAATCCACACCACAGTCATGAACATCAATCACCACATGGCCTGCCGCCTGTACAGCATCTGTGTGAAAAGGAACTCTGTACTTTTTGCAAATGGTTCCAATTTCCTTGATCGGGTTGATCGTACCCAATTCATTGTTCACCCACATAACGGAAACCGCTCCAACTCTTCCACGGTATTTCTGAAGAAGCTGTTCCAGATCTTCCAAATCGACAGAGCCATCACAATGTACCTTTACATATTCAATGCGGTTTTTGCTAACCGGCTCCAGCACAGAAGAATGTTCAATTTTTGTTGTTATGAAGGTCGGCGCATAAGCACACCAGCGCGATTCAATACATTTGAGCCATGCATTATTGGACTCCGTTCCACCAGAGGTAAAGAAGATTTCTGATGGGTCTGCACCAATCATCTGCGCCACCTGTTTACGCGCTTTTTCAATAGCATTGTGGGCTTTCACCCCCTGCGTATGGATACTGCCAGGATTTCCTACACGCTCAGGCTGAAACCATGGAAGCATGGCATCTAAAACTTCTGGAAGTATAGGTGTGGTGGCAGCATGATCCAGGTAGATCACTCTAAACACTCCTTTACAGACAAAGGAGGCTTGAACAGAAACGATACAGGTGCGCGTTATCTATTCAAGCCTCCTTACTATTTTTTAGTGTTGCTATTAGAAAATAATAGGCCGCAACACATCGTCCACAGGCTGGTAACGCTCCGCATTGACAGCCTCCAGCAGACAGTCATACGGATCGAGCTTGCCGCTCATGACCATCTTGGCTACATTTGGAGAGAAACCACTGACCAGGGCAACACCCAAATCGTTTTCCTTGACGGGGATGGTGCCAGTGCGGGAGTTGACATTCCAGAACACCAGGCGGGGCAACTTGTAGCCAGCATCTGCATAACGCTGTGCAATTACCTCAAACAGGCGTGGCGTAGGAGCTACACGGGAACTGTATCCCCAGCGATCCATTTGACAGGTGCCGGTGGTGGCGCAGCTATCAAACTCCATATCAGAGATAATAAGGATGTTGGTGGGAAGCTCACTCTGCTCCATGTGCTTATTGATTGCCGTAGTAAGGATCAGGTCAAACACAGCCTCCACATTAGTGTTGGCAACCTCGTTGTGACACTCAGCGATTCTCAGCTTTTCCCGCAGATTCTTACCCTTGCTCAAATCCACCAGCTGCGGATGCTCAGAGAAGGTGATGTACTGATCTTTGAACTGACCGGAGGAGCGCTCGGCAAAGTAAATTGCCAAGGCGTTCGCCACTTCCAGCGCAGACACGTCCGTACCACCGATTCTGATACTCATACTGCCAGATCCGTCTGCCACCACAATGGTGTTGCCGCAGCCCTGCACCATATCAGGCAGACTCTTCCACAGCATTTCCAGATTTGCCTCGTCACTTCTCGCACCATGATAGAGCCGATGCACGATGTCATGAGGGAACAAAACGGAAGCGTTGATCTTGGCCTCGCCTCTCTCAACAGCGGCCAGGAACTCACGGCGACGATCTTCGTCATGCCGCAGAAACGCACTGTTGTACTGAAGATTGGCACGGGAGGGAACACGCTGATAGTTGATGCCGCTCCAGTTCTGCGCAGACATATCCCGCTCAACCACCTGGAGATACTTACAGAACTTGGACAGCTCGTGCTGATACTCACGCTCCGTTAGGTTGAGATACTGGCGGATCATGGTAGCGTAACGCCGCTTGTCCTTGTTCCGACACTTTGCCCTCGGCATCCACTTTGCCAGCAGAGAGATGGGCTGGTTATGCTCATAGAAGTGGGTGTCCTCAGTCATCTGCATGGATACACAGTTCAGCACATCGTCGGCCACGGGCGTATCCAGCAAGCACCATAGGTCGTCCCAGCGCCCATACTCGGGCACCAGCCGCACCACGGGGCGTACATACTCAGGAAACTGCTTCGCCATCGGCACCATACAGGCGCGGAACAGCCGCCGCTCACCCAGGCCACCACGGACATCTCGTGCATAAAAGAGCCATTTCATGGCCGTCAGCTTATCCTCAAAGAACGCCTTGGTGAAGCGATCCGCGATCTCCTTCTCGGTAGCCCTACGAAGAGAGGCCACAGCAAAATTGAGATCCAACAGGGAGCGGCCCGTGGTGCGGAATCCGACCGCACCATTCTCGGTAGTGGAGTGGTTGAACTCGTTGTTCAGCGTGCTACGCACACCATCCATAAAGTTGCTCATTGTCTCTTACCTCCTAATTTTGAGATACCCGGAACACAATTTGTTTGCTGGTGCTGTTTGTGTTCAGAGAATGGAGCGGCAGGCAGGATTTGAACCTACGATTGGCGGTTTGGCTTTTTTTTTACCTTGCTGTTAGTGAAACTCGTGCGTTCCACATTTTATTGACCGCTGTGTTTAACCACTTCACCACTACCGCATAGATGCCAGGGGTGGGACTCGAACCCACGACCACGGAAACCCAATTTCAAAAGAAAATTGCTGTAAGCGTTTCGTTAGACACGCCTTATACGCGCTCTACCGACTGAGCTACCCTGGCATAACTGATTTTTTGGGTGGGATAGGGTATGGGCCATTCTCCCATACAATAGTGCCGTCCACGGTTGCGCACCCGCTTCAGTACGTGGCGTTTCCAATCTATACGCTTTATCAACACTACACCATTTTGCACAGAAGTTCATCCGTCGCTTTTGTACACCAGGCAGCTACTCCCGATGCGCATGGTCAGCTACTCCATGACGCCCTTCTTTTCGGTCATGGCAAAGGGGACTTGAACCCCATCCCTCTGACCCCACTCGGGTCAGCGTGCTATCCACCTACACCATATCCACTAAGGCACGAGAATTTGTTCTGTGAGCTTTCTCTTTGCTTACCTATCCAATTTGCTTTCCTGGCTCTCACAGGTTGGGATACCCAAGACGTTCCGGTTTGCACGGTTGCCCTACTTATTTAGCGTCCCATTAGTAACTCCCTTTGGACGTGCTGGGGTCTTCCGAATTGGCGGGATCGGAAACCGCCGTCGTTGGCTGGACTCGAACCGGCATCTGCGCCATCCCTGGCACTATCTTACCTTTAGACGACAAACGACTTATAGGTGCGGGCGGGAGGACTCGAACCTCCAACAAACTGATTATCCTTTAATGGTTTGCTGTTAGTGTCATACCACGACACATTTTGTTATGTCGGTTGCTCTACCATTTGAGCTACACCCGCAGGTTGCCGCACTTACACGGCAGTAGCGGTCTTTCCCGCCGTCTTGAAAGGAGACTGCCATAAACCAGATGTATGCTTGCCGCCCACCACAGCGGCTGGCGCAGGGAGCAGGACTCGAACCTGCGACACATGATCCCCATTTGATATTGCTGTATGCGAAACTTCACATCTCGCATTTTTTTATCATTGCTCTACCGACTGAGCTATCCCCGCATACTGGGGAGGCTTTTTCATTGCTGTTTGCGCTTGATTACTGCGCATACGGATACGGAAACCTCCCAGAAACCGTTATATCCATCAAATGGCCTTCGCCATGTTTGCATGGGACGCATTGTTGTTTCCAAAATTTACGGATTGATTTGCTGTTAGCGTCCCGACTTTGTTTTCATTTTTCAAAATCGTCGAATGTACTGTTGGAAAGACTGATTAGGGCTTATCTCGTGCTTTGTTCATTGCAGATCCTCCATAGCTGCTTTCCCGAAATTCCGCGCTTATGTGGGCGGCTCACATTTTGAAACCTTGTGGGGCAACCGCCCCATGTTTGCAGCCGATTTACATTTTTTTGAAAGCTCCTTAAACGGTCTGGTCGCGTGCTCTGTTCATGGCACGTGCCTCCTTTCTAAGAATCAGTATGACGGCTGATTGGGGAGCTACGGAGTCGAACCGTAAGCAAAAGATTTCAAGTCTTTTTGAATGTAAAATTGCTGTGCGTGTCCGCCGTCTATTACACGTTAGAGCTGCCAACCGGACGCTCCCCATGACAGCCTGTCTTTCCAGGCCGTCAGCGGTCTTTTCCCGCCGTCAAAGAAAGAGGAGGTGTCCCGCATTTTTACAGACTTGTGCGGGTGCAGTGTCTTCCCCATATTGTTTTGGACTGTATGGGCACACTGTCCTGGCGAAGGGGATGAGACTCGAACTCACACGCCCTTTCGGACTACTACTGGTTTAGCAAACCAGAGCCTTACCAGTTAGGCTTACCCCTCCAAACCACTCCACGAGACGCATTGTTGTCAAAGAAAAAGTTTGATGTTGTAAAATTGCTGTTAGCGTCTCAGCCATCACTGTTTCTTCGCCTCAGAAGCAGGGATCATATCCTTACCCTTATACCAGATGCGGGTGCCATCCTTGTACTCCACATAGTAAGGATAGGTTTCATTGGACGAATCGACCTGGCGCACAACTCCGAAGCCGTACTTCTTGTCATACACCTTGTCACCAACCTTGAACTTCAGATCCATAGTGTAATCTCACCCCTCTCTACTGGTAGCTTCCGTACTCTCTCCAACGTCCAATAGCTTGGCAAAGTTGGAAATGATTGCCGTGTTGTTGCTCCGCTGCTTGGACATTGCGGCACGTGTCGCGGCAAGCTCCTTGGTGTAGGTGTCAATCTCAGACAGTGCGCCGTCAATCTGCTGATTGATACCTTCCAGATCACTGATAGTACGTGTTACGAGGTCAACAGCCTCGCTTGCCTGCCGTGCGAGCAGAGCCACCTCGTTCTGTTTTTCCACAAGGATGTCATGCGAGATAGGGGCGGCTGCTGTGGCAGGCGTCTTTCTGGTAAACATGGTCTTCACTCCTTTTACTATTTCTTAGTGTTGCTATTCTTGAACTAAATGGCCGAAGCCATTTAGTAAAATAGTTGTTTGTAGCGCTTATAGTCCGCTATATAACTGTATTGCTTTTTCTTGCCCTTCTTAGGATCGCTGGTGAAGTCATCACCAAATACCTTGGAGGCAAAAACCGGATCATCCAGATCGAACTGTGTGCTCTCACACTCTAACTGATATGCCCGGAAGAAGATACCAGACTCACGAATGACGTCAGGGTTTAGACTGTATGCACAACCCATGATCCGATTGAAACGAGACATCTGGTTCGTTATGTCCATGGGCTGAACGTGAGACTTACGCTCAGATCGAATCAAATATTCAGAAACCACATAGGTGTGGAAAATAACACCTCTGGCCTGCTGATAATACCCGATAGCATCACGCATATCTGTAAAATACTTGAGAATGTGTGGCGGCGGTGTGATTTTCTCACCTTTTATCATGATCCCGTCATCCAGAACATCCTCTTTAAGGTAGTCAACAATCTCATCTCTGGTCAGTCCATACCAAGACAGGAAAATCTCTACTACAGTTGGTATAAACATGGCTGGATCGTAGGACTCAGACGATTCGATTGTGTCTTTGACTGCCTCATACAGCATATTGATGTTCTTGTAGTAGTGAACTTTCTCACCATTCACAACAAGATCATCCTGACTAACAGAATCCAGTATGCTACTTTGCTCTGCATCCACAATTCCAATGGAAACAAGATACTTCACATATTTCGCAAGCTGGGTTTTGTGGTGATAGAAGCTGTTGACGTGCCGAAGATTCATTGAGTTGAATAGGTCAACATACTGCTCCTTTGTGAACCCTTTATCCAGCTTCTGGCCTGTGCTATTTTCAAACGCACCGACCTTTTTCAAAACTCTGCGAAATTCTTTCTGTTGTGCAGCGCTCATCATAGTAAATGCTGGGTCTTCAAAAAACGTGGTACGGATCATAACCCTCTCTCCAATCCGTTCAATTCGTTCCCTGTGATGTTATATTACCACACCCTGCGGAAGATGTCAATAGCAAAACAAAAAAATAGTTGAACTTTTTTTCGAGGGCCATTATTGCGGGATGAACCTACGACGCATCATCCATAATATGCTTTTTCAAGAACTTTTTATCTTGGATAGGAAGAGTAGAAATGATGGTCAGCAGACGATCCGGCCCAGTCACGATCTTCTTCCAGTCGATGTAGTGCGCCCACCACAGGCCAAGGTAATACTGCTTCAGCCCCGTGTTCTCCCAGGACTGCTTGAAAAAATCGTCCAGCAAAGAGATCATCTCCTCGTTGGATACCAATAGAGGACGCTTTGTCTGCCTCCCGCTTTCTGCGTTCACCACCAGCACCACAGATACTTCCTGGGTGGCCTGGATGTTGAAGTAGATGTAAGCGTTAGACGCTTTGGACATTTGCTTGGGGAGAACGCCAGTGTAGGGAAGTTTGATATCTTCGCTACTCAGGCTACACCGCCCCACAGCGCTCATATCCAGTTCAAAGTTGCCGTAGTCTGCCAAAAGGCTGTTTTTGATGTGCATGACTCTATTCACTCCCAACTCATTTGATGTTGACATTTGCAAACTTTCATGATACAATGCGGATATCCCGAAAGTTTTCTGGACGCGGCTTACTATATCAGAATATATTCGGGATGTCAATACCATTTACAGAAAATTTTCGGGAGGTGCTAACGTGGACTCCATTATTTTTTCCAGGATCAAAGAGCTATGTGCCGAAAATGATATGACACTGAATAAATTGGAGACTGAGGTTGGTATGAGCGCTTATTCCATTTCAAAGTGGAAAAGCGCAGTTTCTCCAACGATTGATAAAATTGCCAAAATTGCTAACTACTTCAATGTCTCTATCGACTATTTGGTTGGTGCTTCTGAAATACGATCTACTGCGGATACGCTGACTTCTGATCCTGACTACATCAGCCTCCAACGAGCCAGAGAGCGCATGACAGACCGGGACAAATCCCGCATGATGGGGATATTGCGAATCGGTTTTGACTATGCGTTTTCAGATGAAAATTCTCAGAACATCAAGAAGTCCGTTTTATCGGACGATTGATATGTTACGATATACATTCCAGGATAGCCTGTATTACGGAAGGAGGGCGAAATGGTAAGGAGTGTATTCATCCAGCATAAGGTCTTGGAGTTATATCGGGGAATGGATACCATATCCTATCCAATCCATCCTGAGACAATTTTGCCATACGTTCCAAAAAGCTGCCGCGCCATGACATATCAAAAGACGGCTGAGGTTGCTGGCTGTGATGTTCAGGATATTGTTCTTTTGTGCAAGAGCAATTCTGGCGCTACTCACTACGACATAGATCAGAACCGATACCTCATCCTCTACAATGCGGATATGGGCGCTGGTCGCGTCCGCTGGACGATTGGACACGAGATCGGGCATATTTGTCTTGGACACTTGGAGGCCATAGAGGAAGCGGAGATCGCATACACAGAGCAGAGAGAATCCTACAATCAATTTGAAAGTGAGGCAGACTGCTTTGCCTGGAATCTGCTCGCTCCGCTCCCCATCATGCGTGAAATGGGAATCCGTTCCGTCGAAGAAGTAAAGACAACCTATGGATTGTCAAATCAGGCTTCAGCACTCCAATACGACCGATATGTGAAATGGTGTAGAGGTCACATCAAAACTGCTTGGGAAAACAATCTGCTCCGTGTGTTCCGTAGCAAATATGTCCGGTGAAGGTGCCGCCCTCATTTACGAGGGCGGCTTTCCTTTTCCATCAGCTAATTGTCTGTTCTCCCCAGGAAATGCGGAAATTTCCGTCCTCATCCTGCTCGCGGGACATTAGCAGCGACATCAAATCATAGTTCACACCAAAACGAGTGTATACCTCATCCAGATTTACGTCCTGCCCCTTCATAAACAGATTCAATTTCTCTTTTGCTAACACCATCTGCATCTGGTTTGACTCAATACTTCCAGAGTACGTGACAAAGTAAATATCTTTCCAATCCGTGGAGGTAAACCGGACAAAGCGCATATAGAACTGACTCATCCTGGCATTGTTGTAGTGCAGCTCAGGAATGATAACCTTGTTCACAAACTCAAAGTTGACGGACGATGGGAGACACTGTTGGGTACAGAGCAGAATCCCGTTACCACTCTCCTTCAATGTCTTTTTCAACCTCCGCCGCCCAGCCAGTGTGGTAGTCGATCCAGTGACAACAAACAGTTTTCGGTCTGGGAATCTCTTGCGAATAGCATCTGCATATGCCGCTACCACGACCTTATGGCGAACACCGACAACTGAAACCTCATCCGTCCATTCAGCCAACATATCGCAGACCTTCCGAATTTTTACCGGCTCCATCTCACTATCATACTCATCCACCGTGTTTGGTGCGGCGGAAATACGCAATAGTAAAGTAATCTGCTGAATCAACGCCATCATGCTATCCTTGCGACTGTTTCCAGTCAGAGCGAAGTATCGCTCCCGCATGGAACGGAACTCCTCAACAGCCTTTTTGTAAACTTCCCGCTCCGCAAGAGAGAATGAAACAGGGATTTGATGAATCCTTCTGATCTCCCGGCCCGTAATTTCCGCAAACGTCCGTGTGATGACAGAATAGGACAAGAGCTTTTCCAGAACATCCGCATTGTAAATATCCTGTGTCATCTTGCCTACTCCGAAAACGGTGATCTTCTCCGGCAAATGGGATTGAGCGAACAGAGTGTAACCTGGTTTGTAGGCAGGGATGGGCCGTCCATAGTAAGGATTGTTAGTGATATTCAAAAACTCCTCACCATCCGTTCCCTTCTCAAAACAGTAAAGGTTCTCCGCCCAGGACAGCATATTATAGGAGTTGTTATAAAGTAGCTCCAGTTGAGGCGCACTCTCCACAATGTTATTCCGTGTAACGGTTCCGGTCATTTCCAGCTTGTACCGCACTCGGCGGAAACAAGCCAGCATAGCCTTGGTACGCTTACTATCCGGGTTAGTGATCTCATCGCTCTCGTCGAACACCAAGCATATCTTCTGGTTCCGCTGTTTGATATGATGCTGAATCTGCTTCTTATACTTGGAAGCCATGTCGAGTGTGATAAGAACAAACTCGCCATCCTGCACAGCGTCCAGATCAGACAGGCGGCGGATCATCCGGTAGGGGATAGAGTGTCCTTCAATACTGTAGTTGGGCAACACCAAGTCCCAGTTGTTCTTGATGGAGATAGCACTGGATACCACCCAGACATTTCTTGCCCCTTGGTAAATCATTCGATACCGTCCAGTAATGATGCCGGCCAGTGTTTTACCGCCGCCCTGTTCCCATTGCAACAGATGGTAACGCTTCTGAAGAACAAGGTTCAGATCGTGCTTCTGTGTATCGTTCGGACGAATTGTCTCCTCGTTCTCAGCATCATAGATGGCGAATCCCTCCAGGTAGCAGGTAATATCATCCCGTTCCGTCATCTCCGAGAAAGGCATCGTCTCCCGCTCATAGTCACGCTGCTTACGACGAAGCATCTTTGCGTATTGGCCGTACTCCTGTGGCGGATTTCCACTTTCTGCCATGCCGACAACAATATCACTGATAGAAACTGGCTGCTTCATCGTATCAGACATAGAGTGACGGACTTTTGAGCTATATCCCTTGTAGACCAAGCTGTAATCTTGCTTGACAAGCCGAACGACATCCTTGCTTGGTTTCTTGTTCTGAGAACGGATCACACGCCGCAGATAGGCCAACACCTTGGCTTCCGTAATACGTACCTTCGCCCACTCCTCATACTTCATATCCTTTGGCCGTTCCTGGTGCTGGAATTTGTACAGATATTCCTGACACTTAGCATATTTCTCCACCAACTTAGGATTTTTCTTGATGTGAAACAGCATTTTTCGCACATTGTACTCAAAAGTGTCGGTGTTTCCACCAAGAGAGGCCAGCTTGATACGTTGACTGTTGCTCCGCAATTTTTCTTTTGCCGACGAAATGATCTCACGTCGGACAATTTTAAGAATCGCCTCAGTATCATCCATACTGGTCAAATTGAACCAGTTAGCAGTATCCAGTTCATATGGCTTAGTCTGGTCATCGGTATCCAGACGCTTCTGCCAAAATACGATCTTGGTGGGGAAGCTGCTTACACCGAGAGATTTGAACGCATCTTTTTGTATGGAAACCTGACCAAGGAAGGAAAAATAATTTGCCAGTTCAGAAATTTTTGCACTGTCCAAAAACTCATCTGCCAGAAAAGACGCCGGTGTTACAATCGCCATGATCCCACCAGGCTTGAGGAGTTGGGCGGCTTTGACACAATAGTACATCTGACTGATATATGTTGTACCATCCACATCCCATTTCAGATTGAACGGAGGATTTCCAACCACATAATCAAAGCGCATATCCGGTTGATAGAAACGAATATCCTTGTGTTCCAGATTGGCAGCAGGATAGAGATAGTGCGCGACCTTGTGAGATTTGATATCCAACTCACAGCCGTAAAAGTTTGCCTCAACCACCATGAAATTACAGAAGTTTGCCATACCAGAGGTAAGGTCAGCCACTGTCTCATCCGTTGCAGGTGACAGCGCATCCATAATAAATTGGCAGAGGGCGGGCGGAGTGAAGAACTGCCCGTTCTCGATCTCTTTCTTGGCCTCCGAAAACTCATGATAGTTGGCAAAATCAGAGCGCTTCAAGCCATGCAATCCGCCGTCACCGGTGTAGGCGTTATAGATGTCCTCGTGGGTGATCCCAGACTGCTTGGCTAAATCCTGCTCCACCAGATAAAGTATCTTATCATTCAGTTCCTGACGAGCTTCCTGCGGTATTTGCTCGTTATGATATGTATATTTCATTCCTTCCACCTTCTTACTATTTCTTAGTGTCTCTATTGAAAAACAAAATTGCCTCCCGCTTCTATTTCAGAAGGGGGAGGCTTATTTGCTAACCTATCATATTCTTATGTTCCAAGAACTCACAGCGGCTTCTTCCGAATCGAAAAATCTCGTTTGAGGCTGACATCCGCGACAATCCATATTTGGACATTTTACAAAGAATTGGCTTGGCAGCGGCTGTGTGACACACCTATCTGTAAAAATCCCCATACGAACTGTCCTTGAACGCTTAAATTCTTTTACTTTTATCCAGTGCTTCCTTTTCCATCAGTGCCAATGTCTCCGAACGACGTGCCCCACAACAAGGGCAAAAATTAAACTGCCGTTCAATCGGAAAGCGATAACTCCCACCAGCCAAAACAATGTTTGCCCAACGTCCGTTTACCTCATATGAAGCAGCTCCGAAGTCAAAGCGTTTACAAAATTCACACATTCTAATTCCTCCTAACAAAATTTGACTTCTATCCAAAAGGATTCATCTCATGTGCTCTACACTCATCATAAGATTCAAAGAAGCAGAAGCACGGGTAGAAGTCATGTCCGCCAAGCCCGTCAAATCGCTTTGTGAGATGATCCAAACTCACTAAAGGATCATTGTCGTTCCATGTATGACCAGGCTCGGCGGTCGTTGTGCGCCTATGTGGGCCAAAACAACTATCCACCTCATAGAGAATAGCTCCAGCCATTAAGGTTTTCGCTTTTTCTAAAGTCATTATTTGTTACCCCCCCCAGTTTTTCTACGTAAAATGTTTATTTGCTCCCTTTGTTGCGGCACTGCTCCCAATACTCATCGAAGGTAAGCCCTTCATCAGTTTCCCATGCGTCCATAACCCGTCCGTTTTTGTAGTCGTACACATCAAACAGGTTGTAGTCCACAGCATCGTTGAGCAGGTCGCTGTCTGCAATAGCGTCCGCAAGACGAACGGCCTGGTCGATATCCTGAACAGGAAAAACCGTTTCCCGTCCATTCCGAATATAGAGAAGTGCGAGTTTTGCCTTGACCATCGTTGAATCCTCCTTGATCTCTCGAATAAAATGGGAGTTCCATTTCTATTACAGAAAGGAACTCCCGATTTGCTAACCTCTCTCGCTTATATATTTTTGAGTGGTCTTAGCTACATCTGTCAAAAAGCGTTCCCACTCCATGTTGTACTCGTTGACGCCCCATCCGTGATATTCCCGAATCATAGGCCAAACAGTGACTGCAACCTCCGCGCTGCTCAGGTGATGTACCAGTGGGACAAAACTACTTATCCTAATCCATGCTACCCTACGCAGAACGATAGAACCCCAGTTGTCCGTATAGATAAACTTCTCTCTTGGATTCTCTTTGATACCATACTTCTTCACACGATAGGAAAGAGGAGTTCCAACATCCTCCGGCCTGCAATATGTCGGCGAAAAGTAGTCGTTGTGTTTGATGTACAAATCCTGGCCGTTTAGGAAAAGCTGGCATTGACACATTCCCTCAAATGATACCGACGCGAATTTCCGTATCCCTTTGAGCGCCGCTGGTTTTGCTATACCCTTCCCTCCATAACTGAGTACGGTGTATTCCGACTTTGGGAATAGGAACTCTTTGCAAAATTCAGCCGGCGTTGACAGGTCTTTGAGAACTGGCACCACAACAGCTCCTGATTTCCATAGTTGATACTCGCAGAGATCATACCACGCTCCATCATTTGCATCCTGAAAGAGCATTGCCAAACAGACACCTGCGGAGGTATTGAACCACAGCTGATATACCTTTGAGCCACGCCGTTCCACAGTCTTGCAATCATCCGCGCTGGCAATCATATGATTGACGTGCTCCACATGGGACAGATCGTTGTTCTCAGTGATAATCGCGTCTGGATGGTGCCGCTGTGCCTCATCCATACTTGGATAGTACAAGGCCAACAGCTTGCCGTCTCCCGTCGCAATATTGAACCGCTTCAAATTGAACACCTCCAAAATTGTTCTCACTCTATTTACAGACGAGAGACGGCATTTGCTAACCTATCCATTCGATGCCGCCACAATGGGCATATCCTTACCACGTTCCTCCGTCTCACCGCAGAAACAGTTCCCACAGTAACGCCAGATGTTGTTTTCCCAAAGCGGATCGGTCTGTACTCTACAGAAGGTTGCGTAAGTATTCCTCCACTTGTCACTACGCTCGTCGTATTTGCTGGAATACGGTTCACCCATCTGAGAACAAGTCGATCTCATACAGGCGGGAGGCAGACAATCCATAGCGTCATCCACCACCTCTTGGGTTACATAGTCTCCAACCTTCACAGCGTCATAGGAAAAGGTCGTGGTGTTATACAGCGGTCTGCCATCATAGAACATCCGCCCACTGTCATGAATGGAAAAGCGGCTGTCCTGGTACAGCTTGGGATGTCCAGCAATGATTGCCCATGTCTCATCCTTAGCCTCCAGCTCGTCGTGGGAGTGCTTAACAACGATACGAGTGCCAGGAAGCTCAGAGGAAATGCAGGAATGGTAGTAGCGGGTAATCCGCGCCATAGTCTCCATAAACTCAGGCAGAGTGCGGACACAGCTCAACTCCGCCGCGATCTCACTCCATGTCTTTTCACAGGAGTCGGAGGAGCCGAAACGCTCGAACTCCTCCTTATCTCCGTTCAGCTCCCCAGACAGGTAATAGGTGTTATTGTCGGGGTTGAAAAAATAAATCTGTCGTCTTGTCATGGTAAATACCTCCGTTACATCATTCTCAGCGGGAGAACATATCCTGTTACATGATCTTTGTCCTCCATCCAATCCCTTGGGAATACCAGCAGGGAACAGAAGGGGCTATTCTTGCTGTACCTGCCGATATAGAGCATGGCACCAGGGCCGATAGCCTCCGCAGCATCCAGCACATAGCGCGGGTCGTAGAATCCTTCAAGCGTTCCGCCGTTTTCTCTTTGAGCGGTCAGCTTCACAGGAACAGCGCCTGTTTTGTTGGTTTTTCCAGCTTTCCACGGCTTGGACTGCTTCTTCCACTCGCTGATATGTTCTGCGGTTACAGTCAACGCCAATAGGTGGTCGTAAAACTGATCGTTGAACTCGATCTCCGTCCGCATGATGTCATACAGCCCATCCATGCGTTCCGCCTCATGCACATCTTCCGGTTTGTCACGAAAAATCACTGCAACATTGCCGTCCGTGACTACAAAGCGGTCACGGCTGGGGTGTAGGCCAGCTTCCCTCATAGCATCCTGATCTGTCTCCTTCAAGCGCTCCTTGCCCCAGGCAATGCGGGAAGCCTCACGGTCGATAATCCGCTGTAATGCGGCCAGCTGCTTTTTAGTCATGCTACCTTCCTCCTCAAATATTTCTCCACAAATTCCATAGCGTAGGCAGCGCTACGGAACTTGATATCTATACGGCTGTTCTTGAAGAACTTAATACTTGCGACATACTTATGGTGACAGGTGAAAACACTATCGTCAGTTCTGTACTCGCACAGCTCAGGGTACCAGCTGCCTCCCTCCTTGGTTCTCCCGCACTCGTAATGGGCCAGTGCCTCCGCTAATGTACGAAGATCGTCTTGTGGCTTGAATGTCGGTACTGGATCATTCATCCACTTGTTCTCGTCCACACACAGCCAGCTTGAATGTGGAGACAAACGCAGAACATCGTTCTTGATCTCAAACTTTTCCTTATGCTCGCCCCATGACTGGTGGCAGCAATCCCAGACACGTTCGTGGAACTCGTTCATAGCCTGCTCCTGGAAAGAGAATCCACCCAACTGGACGAAAATCTCATCCACAATTTGCTCATAGCGAAGTGGAAGATTGCGCAGGCGCTGCTCATACTTCCCCTGTTCCACCTTATAGTCGTCCAGCTCCTTCTTAAAGGCGTCGATCTGCTCATCGGTCATCTCACGATACCCACCCCACGGTAGCTTCGGCTCACTCGGCCCGGTCGGAATCAGGCGTTCTTGAATTTCACGTGTGTCCAGTTCCACATTGTACTTGTCAGAAAAGTAGTTTGTGATCGTGTTGATAAACTGTGTGTTCCGATGTTTCATAGCCTTATACACACGATCTTCGTCACAGCTGAATCCATCAGCGATGGTATAGAGTTGGTAAGGGCGGTCGCCTCCCACTTGCAGGGAGTTCTGCTGTTCCAGTTTTGCAGCGATCATCAAATCGGCGATCTTCTGAAGCGCCGGGCCAGACTTGTCAAAGGCGTTCTGATTGCGAACACAAAACTCTTTATCCTCCTCGGATATTCTGTTATCCGCTTTGATCTCCACGGTGGAGAACTTATCCATCAAGCTCATGTTGTTCCTTCCTTTCTGTCAATCGTAACGGCGCACAACGGCATCCGCATATTTGTTAGCCCGCTTCTCAGCGAAGTAATCCATAATCAGCTTCACAGCTACAACTGCTACTCCAAAGAAAATTTCCATTGTTGTGAACCTCCTCTCACTACAATTACAGAAAAAGGGGAGTGGCCTGCTAACCACTCCCCAATTTTTTGTATTAGAAATCAAGTCTCAGTAAGGTATGCTTTCAGCTCCCGCAGAGAATCCATCATCGTATCCACATCAGCGATAGCCCGTGTTCTGTTCAGCTCTATTATCCGATTGGACTCATGACTGAACAAAGCCTTTAGCTCCTTCGCGTGCTCTATGATCCAATCACAGTGAGTTTTATTGATTACCGAATCCGGGATTTCTGTTGCTTTCACTTCTCCACCTCCTTGATAAAATCGACATTTGATTACGTTCCGTCCTTAAAAAGACGGCTCGAATCAAATTGCACCTCTCGTCCATCGTCGGTCGTCTGTGACGCCGACCAATGAAACGAACTCCGCGAAAGGCCGGCCAGATAGGACATCCGCCCCAGGAGGCGAATTGCTTCATCTCTACCTATCGGCTTACCATCCAGTTCATACTTGGTTTTGGTACTGCGTGCAGCCTCCTCGATCTGTGGGAAGTCCCGCTCGGTGTATCCCCAGCTGAAAAGCAAATCCTTGTCTTTCTTGGTCAGCTTCATTTTGATACCTCCCAATTCCATTCCCCATCCACCATAGGCTGGAGGAACTTTTCAGAGACATACTTCGCCACGGCGATGCCCTCCGCCATAGCGTCCATGAACTTACCGATCTCCGCCAGTGACAGGGCACCATAAGATGTAGTTCCGACAGACACATCCGCACGACGGGCGAAACCTTCATCGTCGAAACATCCCACACTCAGGGACGGCAGGTACTGTGTATCGGTGATATCCTGGTTCTTCCTGACCTCCACCCAGAGATGGTTCCCTGTGGACTCACGCTGTCCACGAACAACGACTGTATACCGGGCCACGTCATAGACCTGAACGAATCCCTCGCCTCCGCTCAGTTCCCGTTCGGTGTTGAGCTTGGCGTTGATCTTCTCTTGCATAGCTACTGCTCCTCTCCAAAATTTGTTGTACTATAATTACAGAAAGAGGGGAGCGGTCTGCTAACCGCTCCCCAACTTTTTATTGAATGATTCGCAGGTTCACACCTTCGATAAACTGCCCAGGCAGTTCACACGGAAACGCCGCAGTCCTCCGCCCCTTCCATTCTGGGTGATCTCCATAGTAATCATGATACACACCTTTGAAATCAGCTGGGAGTGCGTTATACTCCTTCTCGGTGATGGTTTTCATAGGACTGTTATCTTTATGGTCAACAGCTTCCATGTTCCAGTAGATTTTCAGAATCGACTTATCATCAAGGAGGTGTCCACGGCGCTTGGCACGTTTCTTCATAAAGTATAGGCTACCGTTGGCCTCCACGATTCTTCCCTCAATCTCAGGACAAGAGATAGAGAACACGCCGCCAGATGGAGCATAGGTGGTACGCTTACCTACCAGGCTCGGCGCAACCTTGCAAGCGGCTTCCTTGATTTTCACCTCATCCAATGCAATCTCATACTGAACATCAACCTCAATATTCTCGTCATCCTGGAACTGGCTGATGATCTGCATGACACTCTCATACACCTCGCGCTGCTTCTCCGCCGACTGCGAATCATTAAAGTTCAGCGTAAAGTAGGAGTAGTCGAGTCCAGACAGGGAACCTCTTGTGGTGTTGTAGAAGTCATTGCACCAGAAGAACAAATCCCAATCGTCGGACTTGAACAGCTCCATGTCACGGTCTTTGTTGTACTGGTAGCACCAATGCTTCGCTCCGATGGCCTGCATCACGGCCTCCATATGAGCGCTTTTGAACTTTGCCGCCTCATCACAACTGGCCTGCCACTCAGGACTGCTCAACCCTACCTTCTCCGCAAACTCACAATTTGCTTTCTTTTGGGCTTCAGTATACACAAAGTTGAAGCGCAGATTTCTGATACGCTCGTATCCATAGCCGCGATCAGCGAACATCTTTTCTTCGCTTCTGATATAACTACGATCATGGTTGATTTCCATGTGTTCCACCTCCTACTTTATTAACAGAAGGAAGGTGGAATTTGCTAACCATCCAAAAAAAATAAAAGTGGCGAAGCGTTCCACACGCCCCGCCACTGTCCAATATTAGTCGTACTTGAAGTTTTCACGTCCGATGTACTCACCGGCCACATAGTCCTCATCAGCATAGCCAGACCACCAGACCAACTCGCCGTGCCGTTCCGTCATCTCATCCAGCTTTTCCATGCAGTCACACTCGTCGTTACCGCCGACCGTTGCCTCAAAATCATCCGCAAACCGTCCACACATTCTGAACGGCTCCAGAATGGTGCTCTTAATATCGGAAATGGTATCGTAATAGATCATGGTCGCATCCTCCTAAATCTCACTTCTGTATACTGTGAAGTCATAGCTGTCCTCAGTTATTTCCTCCACCCACAGCTGGCAGGTGGCATCATTGCCGTACTTGTCCCAGGCGACACGCTCCGCTTCCTCCTGATTGCTGGCCCGTACCACACCACAGCGCTTTCCGATGTGCGCACCCGTCCGATGATGGCAAACGGTCATACAGAAGAAGAAAATCTTTTTGTTGTCCATATTGTCATCCTTCCTCCCCGTATAGCCGTTAGGACAGCTTCATTGTAACAGATGTTTTATCCGTTTGCAAGTTCCACTATATTTACAAACCGCTATGATATTCTGCTAACCGATTATCCAGAAATAATTTTCTGTGTGGCGGCGATGCAGAGCAATCCAGCCGTCATGATATCAGGCGCAGCAGATGTGATAGCATTAAAGGTATTCGACAGTTTGTTTCCATCTCCATGCTGCTTCTGCGGCTCCACCTTGACCAGCTCAGGCATAAACACACTGATTTCAGCCTTAATCCTTCCGACGCTCTCGGTGTCTCCTCTCCCTATGGCAATCCTCTTTGCCTCGGCCACAGCATCATCCCCCTGTAAAGCAGAGAAATAGCAGTCCTTGGAAATGTTACAGTTGTACCCGTAGTCCACGGACAACGCCGTGCCGCCGTGATTGTGCCCAAGGCCGAAAGTGTAGATGCAGTACCTCGGCTCGGCGCTTTCCTCAAAGAGCACACCGTCCACCAGAAGATAGCGATTCATGTCGCTGTCGGCCTGCTCAATGACGCCCTGTCTACTGGTGTCCTTCCCATAATGCTCCCGATCAAAGTCGAATCGGAAGTAAGTGCTGCAATGCTCGTGGCACCAGACCAGCTCATCCAATGCCGTTTGGAATCCGTGCTCCTCAGCATAGCTACTATTACGCAGCTTGGCCTGCGCCCAGAGCTTCCCGTTGTAGAAGAATATCTTGCCAGCCCCGTAATAGGAGCTATCCTCAAAGGCCAGCCGAAGGTCATTCATCGTGGCCTCCGACAGATTGATGTCTACATAGTCCTCACACTCGTTATAACGCGGCTTGCGGCAACGGGGAGGGATGTAGCTCTCCTCGTACTTGATCCAGGTTTTAATTTTCATGGTGTAGCACCTCCTTACTATATTTACAAACCGTTCTGTAATTTTGCTAACCAGAAAATGAAAAGGCGACTGATTTTTAGTCAGCCACCTCAGATGTTATTTTGAGATATTGAAAACTCGCGTTCATTGTTTTTCCAGTCTTGTGCAGGTACTCAAACAATCCGTTTCCGGTATCATCCTCAATTACTTTGAGAAACTTAACCTCAGCCACACCTCTTTGGTCGTCCAAAATTTTCACGATCTCAACGACTGCGGCGGACTTATTCTTGTCTCCAAAAGAGTATAAACAAACGTCTCCTATTTTATGGCTGTCCATATCTGTCCACCTCCGAAAATTATTATAACATAACGGGGCGAAGCTGTCCACTCCGCCCCGTCTGTTCTACTTTATGCGTTCACACCAGCCAGCAGGGATGCCATCTTGTCCATCATGGCGTGGCCGTCCATGATACGCCCCCAGTTGTTTTCCCAGTAGTTGGCCGTCTGACGCCGGGGAGCATTGTGCCCTACCATGTCGCTCATGGCGTTCAGAGCACCCCAGGCAGTCCCCTTAAACTTGGCGATATCCGGGGCAAAGTAGCAGATCATGTACTCCGTGCGGGCCTTTTCCGCGTTCCGCTTCTCGCGGTCGCTGCTCTCCTCGGTTACGGGGAACATCTCATCCAGAATCTTGGCGATCTCCTCATCCTTGACGGTCTTGTTCGCCAGCTGGTCAGCGTACACGGCCAACTTGTCCATGTACTTGTTTGCCATATCCAGGCACATCCGCGCCTCGTGGAGCTTGGCCTGGATATCTCCGGTATGCCGCACAGACCATGCCCGCTTTGCGCCGTTCAGGGCAATGTTCAGGGTGTTGTTGCAAACCACACGCACCGGCGTCATACAGACGCGGATAGCGCCGCTCCCGTCGTGAGTGTTGGAGAAACACAGGTAAGGCTCCGTCTTGTCGCCTACGATCTCCGTATCAGGCAGCTTTGCCAGCAGCCAGATTTTCCGGCCACCCATCAGGCTTCCCGCCGTCTCATAGCGAACCTCACCCTCGATCAGGGAGTCGGTAAAGGCGAAAGCGTCCACATTCTGGACTACCTTGTAGCGGTCACTCACCACGCCCAGCACAGCGCCGTCGCTACTCCGTACGTTGGCGAAGAAGTTGTCCACCTTGCGCCCGCCGCAAACCTGGATGGACTTGCGATCCACCGTCCAGTCCAGGCCAGCCAGCCGCAGCGCGACGGCGCTGGTTGGCGCTTCCTCCACCATCGTTCCCAGACCGTGCCATGGCTTCTCACGAACATACATCATAGTTTCAACATTAGCAGCCATTTTTGTTTCCTCCTAAATTTTGTTGTTGATTGGGTGGGGAGGGGTGGTGCCCTCCCCACTGTAGTTACAGAACGGGATAGGATTTTGCTAACTGTTGGCGTAAATTTTTTCTACGACAGGCAGGAGGTCATTCCGCCAGGTATAAAAGTCCTCAACAGCGGCAATGGCATCCTCCTTTGGCATATCAGTGGGAAAGCCGGAAAAGAACTGCTCCAGGCTATCCACATCTGAGCTAAACTCCTTTTCGTCGCACAGCTCCAGCACCTCGTTCATCGTCCAGCCGTTCTCCTTACAGGCCAGCCAATCGTCCTCGGTGAAGTCCAGCACAGAACCGACGCTCCCGTGGTAGTCCTGGATGGCATACGGCAAACCCTCATCGGTGTACTTCCAGTTCAGCTCACCATAGCGCCGCAGGTGGTCGGCCTTTGTGTCCTCGATCTTCTTACGAAGGGTAATTTTCTCGTTCATCGTTCAGTCCTCCTTGATGTTGTTTTGGTGTTCCCACTTTTATAACAGAAAAAAGGGACGGTTTTGCTAACCGTCCCTTTATCTTTACTTTGTCCAGATATCGTTGATCTCAAAGGAAATGCGGACATGATCTTCCACAGCAGAAATTATCGTGCCGTCCGCTTTGTTCATGATAGCCGTCAAAGCCGCTGTCTCCTCCTTGTCCAGCGTTGCAGCGGGGGAAAAGTCCAGCCACAAAACCGCGTGCTTTTCCCGTGTGTTCGGGTCATAGCCGTCAACCATCCGCACATCATCACAGCTTAACAGAAACCGGGTCAAATCATCCTTGACCTCACGATACAACGCCAACTTCTCAAAATTGGCTTGTGTTCCGTGAAAATTCTCATTCCGGTCGTGCATCTCCCCGATCTCATCGGGGGTGTAATTCATGCGCATCCCTTCTTCCTCCTCAAATCCATGTAGTCCTTATAGGAAAGCCCCATCAGCTCGGCTGCGTTATGGAGTGCGGTTTTTTTGTCGCTCAGGGGACTTGCCGGAACCTTTGGAGTCTCCGTCGCATGAGCGTACCAGCGGGAACTGCCCTTCTGTTTGGATACGTCGTAGGTGATAGACATTCTCTTTTTCCTCCTTATATTTTCACCAGACATTGTGCCAGCCGGGAGACTTCACCAGATCGTTCAGCTCGGCCTCTTTCCGATCAGCCTCGGCCTCCTCACCAACGTCAGGAAAATCGGACACATCCAGATCGTACACATCAGCGTGTACGTCAGCGTTGGCATAAATGTTTTGCACCAGGCCACCCTTGACCTCCACAGCCACCTGCACATCCAGCTCGTGCTCCTCAATACGCCAGCTTTCCACATCATCTCCATTGCGGATAACAGCGGTATCATTGTTGCACTCGCACTCATCCTCATCATTGTGCTCCTTGGAATCGTACTCCCAGCACTTAGATGTTTCCTGCCAGTCAGAGCGCATAGCGTCCATCGCGGCCTGCTTGTCGGTAAACGGCTTCACGTAGCATCCCCAGGCGGCGTCGGTGTCCTGCTCGTGAATCATCAAATAGATTTTCATTTCTTTGCCCTCCTATTGGAACTTGTGTTGATATACTCCATCACAGCCTGATACAACTCAGGCGACGCGGTGAAAAGGAAAACGTCGTACATTGGGTTGTCCCGATCTGGGGATACTCGGTAGGGTTTGAATCCTCTCTCCATCAGGAAGCTGCACATCCTTGCTCGCTTACATACATAAGTTTTCTGTTCGTCCATGGTCGTTTCGTCCTTTCATAAATTTGTTGTTGTGGAGCTGCCTCCACTACTATTACAAAGACTTGGAGCATTTTGCTAACCACTGAAATAAAAAAAAGCCCGCCGTTTTCTACGGCGGGCGAATGGTCATGCGATAGCGGCGGCTTTCAGACGTGCGCGGGAATTGGAGGCCAGGTCGTACCACGCCTCGCCGTTGGAAAAACGGGCGACGCACACATACTCCAAAAATCCAAACTGCTTGCCCAACGCGGCTAACTTACGGTTGATCTTCCGCACCTCGGCGGCGTACTTCCGATAGGCCACGCTCCGGCAACAGTCAAAGTAGTAGTGACACTCATCGTTGTCGTAGTCATAATCGGTAAGATCGTGCTCGGCTTCCACATAAAATTGGATGCCGTAGTAGTAGCCACTCCGTAATTCGACCTTGTGGAACAGAAGGTCGCGGTTGAAATCGTCCAGCAGGTCGATGATTTCGTGCCACTCCTCATCAGCGGTAAACTGGTCGAAATAGGTGTAGCCCTCCAGCTCCTCACAGTCGCAGCACTCACACTTCTCGGCGTCGGCATCCAGAATGGTGTCGCACTCAGGGCAGCGCTTGGCCTTCTCAGTGTAGTCCTTGGCAAACAAGGAAAAGTCTCTCATAGTACAGAAATTTGCAGCGCTCATTGTTCAGTCCTCCTTAAAGTTGTTGTTTGTTCGCTACACTATATTTACAGAGTGATATCCAGTGTTGCTAACCAGAAAGAAAAACTTTTGCAAAAAAAAGGGGACGGATTTAATCCCCGTCCCCAAACAGCCCACACTCGATTTCATGCCGCATATCGGAAACCTGGTGGGCGGCGCTCTCCGCATCAGCGATTGACCGTGTGGCATAGGCGCATTTCTCCTTCAGTGCGTCCGCCTCAGCCTCCAGTAGCTCATGGACAAACGCAAGCGCCTCGCTCGTATCCTCATCCATAATCAGGAGCGTCCCGTGTTTCCGCTTGATCTCATCAAACTTCTGTTTGGTCATATACATCTCCACTTCCTCCTCAATCAAAAATCCAGGCCAGTGATTGCCAGCAGCACATTGTAGAACACGCGATAGAAGTCGTGGTTGTAGGGGTTTTGTGCGGTAGCCTTGATCTGGTACATGGCGTCTGACACAGCCTCATGGAGTGCCTTGGTATCATCCACATTGGCGCTCAGGTTTGACAGCTCGATCAGCTTCGCCGCGATATCATCGCAGTCATAATAAGTAGCCTCGTGATACTTCTTTAATTCTTCCATCTTTTCGTCCTCCGTTATTTTTGTTGTGGGATGACTCACACTATATTTACAAACCGTTTTGAAATTTTGCTAACCAGTATCAAAACAAAATTGGGGAGATCGACGGTTGACGATCTCCCCACCTATTTAGTCATCTCCCTCATTACAAGGTTCATATGTTTGACATCCATCATCAGTGATACACACCGCTGTTCCACCATAGCTACATTTACCATCAAGGTAAAAATCACAGTCCACACGATTGCACATAATTTCTTGAAACACTTTACATCCTCCTCAATAAATCACAATGTCCTTTGTAAATAGCATCCACAGTCCCAGCGGGGCCAAAAGTACCACAGCCGTGGCATCCTGGTCAACCGGCGTCGTGCCCTTGGAGCACAGCCACAGCACAACGGCACAAATCAGCAGCAGTCCAACCCCCATCAATTTTTGTTCCGCTCGCTTGCTCAATTTCTTTTCCTCCTCAGTATTTGATTTCGATACGCTTGTTGCCAGCTTCCAGCGCACGGCCCAGCTTGTCAGCGATAACCGTCAGCTGCTCCGCTCTCAGAACCGCCAGTGACGCTTCCATACCAGAAGTGCGGCGGGAATGTGTGTTGTAATACTCAGCCGTCAGCTTGATTGCTTCCAGCATCCAGCCGGCCTCATTTTTTGTGAACGATTGCATTGTGTTCACCTCCCACTATAATTACAAAAGGGAAAACGGTTTTGCTAACCACAAAGAAAAATTGGGAGAAGGTTTTACCCTCCTCCCCATAATCCGTTAGAGTACAGTTTCCTTTTTCAGCGCCGCGATGTGTAACCGCGCCACCTCCATGATCTTTTCATCCGTCCACTCGGCGGTCAGCTTGACGATCTCATTCCAGTTGCGGCGGGTATAGGTCTGCTCCGTGATATCCACAAAAGCACCGATGCCGTGGCTCACCATCATCCCAGGGTTGCCGCCGTGCCAGACGGACAGGTGAAGCTGAGGCCGCACCAGGCCGGTGTAGCGGTAGGCG
>OFFW01000489.1_pt1 | contig 29078 bp, 21 predicted proteins | sample 1521501 | NCBI WGS metagenome assembly OFFW01 (sample SAMEA3504107, study PRJEB24116) | mouse gut metagenome | biome: mouse gut; feature: mouse-associated habitat; material: faeces | place: Denmark | collected 2011
GAGCGGAAACGGACCGCCACGCTGGGGGAACTGACGCCGGAGTGGTGGATTTAGCGGAGAAGTTAAGATGAAATTGGGGGATAAGGAATTGTCAAAAAATTATTTTGACAATTCCTAAAATAGAAATCTATGATTTCCGGACGCTCTATGTCCTGGGTCAAAAGGGCTACGAACTGAACCATTCAACGCATCAGCGCTGCGACAGAAAAAATGCGTGAATTGGAGCCTGCTGCGCATTCTCACACCCCAATCAGCGCATCAAACGTCCCCACCACATTCAGCCTCCCGTACCCCGCTAATGTCAAGTTAGTGTCATGTAAATTTTTTGTTGTTTTTTGTCGGTAGCCTCAAAAAAGCTGATATTTTCGTGGGGCTGATGTTAAATTAATGTCATGTCGGGCGAAAATTGATGTTAAATTAGTGTCAAGTTATTTGGGAGTAAAAACTCACTATCTCTCCCCAAATTTCTCATTACAGCACCTGGGCTTTTCCCATGTATGGATGGCTCTCTGCATATGCGGAGGCTTTTACCGCAAACTCGCCTACTGCCATTTTGTCAAAGTACTCCCGCTGCCATACCGTATAATCGAAATCATCCCTTTTAATAAGGGAAATAAAATACTCCGCATCAATAACTCCCAGATTATCTACAAGGCATGCAAATCCCTGATCCAAAATGTTCACTGCGTTAGCCATTAGCCATCAGCCTCCATTCTTCTAATAAATTCTCCCGGTGTTACCAAGTTAATCTTTTCAGACTGATATTTTAACAGCCTGTCGTCTGTTGTCACAAAATAATCACATTCAGCCATAAGAGCACAGGCCACATGATATGCGTCTTTTTCCTTTACGCCTGTTTCCATAATGGAATCGGCAATTTCTGCAAGCATGTCGCCGTGCTTATTACTGACATACAATGTAGCGTAGTCTTTCATAAACTTTTCAATTGCCATCTTCTTTTGTATTGACCGATTATTGCTATTCTCAAAATCAAGAACATATGATGTGACAAGCTCTATCTGTTTTTGCCTAATCATGTCCTGTATATGCAGCTTTGCCTGCGTTTCTAAATGAATGCGCATCTGCGACTGATCATCATAGGGTCGGTTATAACTACAATTATCCAAGTATATTCTCACGTCTTTATTCTCTCCTTACCCTAAAATACGCCCTTTTGTCTTATCCTAACACAATTGATGGGAATAATCTACTTCTTTTCACTTTCTATAAAACCGTAGACATGCTACTGGTTGCTCAGTCCCATTATCTGCCCGCTTCATGATACCGGCTACAGAGCGCGCTAACGGAACGGTAGGATTCTATGATTTCAATGTCGTCCACACCTCTATATCGCCTCAGCCGCTGCTGCCTATAGCCTTCTATCACCGAACCATTAGCAAGTAATGTTTCCATCACAGCTGTCAGCCTCTGGCTGAAAGCAGTGGAGGAATCGCCGCCAAGGCATGACTAAGGAAATCCAAACGTTTGGATTTTATTCGCCATGGTTATGCGCTTACGGAACAGCATCAGCGTGCTGGCATCGAAGGGAGCCTGTTCCTGATAGCCGGGCAGCCCTATGAAGTATTGTAGATACAGGTTCTCCGCAATCTGTTCCACCAGTAATTATTCTATCATAAATATGCCAAAAAGCCAGTAAAATCAATGGCCTATAGACTTAAAAAGCAGACACTAATTCCCTCCTAAGACGGTGCTAAAATCTAATCAGTTCTTTCAATATGCTATCTTCTATCAGCAAATATCTGTGCCACTGATTGATGATACTCTTGCCACAGCCAGATTCTATGAAAGGTAAAGTTTAAAATTCAGGAAAAAACGATTCTCATTATCATCACCAGTGTGCATCAATCTTTAAAGATTTTCGAATTTCTCGTTTTAAGCTATTATATTTCCTGAATAACGTCTTTGTAGATTTATCCTCTATAAGTTCATTGCACATCTTATCAAAACTTATAGTAATCTTCTCTCCACCCTTGCTTCGAAATATCTTGTCTTCCTCTCGCAAAACCAATTTATGCATTGTACCAAGAACAACTCCCATATATGCTTTTTCAAAATTCTTCAACTTTCTTAATATCCGTCTAGGCAAATACACATTATGGACATACTGGTAAATCACATGATAAGTTTCCCCTGATTTTGGCGTACTTAACCATAATCCTCTGATATCAGTAACCATATATTTCCCTATGGAAACTTTGTGAAATCTCCTCCTGACTTTCTCTTTCAAAGATTCTTTCTCTTTAACAACTTCTTCTCCCCCAAAGCTTTCTCCGATAAAAACCTCTATCTCTTTTATCTCTTCTAAACTCTGAGACAACTCTTCTACTGAAAAGGCTTGTTCATTTTCACCTTCCGCCATCATCATATAGATACTATGAATATTATTAAACAATTCTATGTTCTGTAAAACATCCTTGCTAACTAGATGACTAATCAGATTAAACTTCATCATGTTTTCCAAATCTAATGAAAAAAAATATTCCCCCTTATCTTCTTTCAACTCCTGTAGCAAAACCCCATATGCCTCTAATTGAACTTTTAATATATTATCATATAATGTTTGTTTTATAGACTTGCGAACATTGATATAAGTTAATATACTAATAATTGTTGCAACTAATGTAAATATTATCCAGAATAAATCCTTATATGTTGCTAATATCGTAATTGTATCTGACATTACCTCTCCTTGTTTTTTGTTAAATTAGACAGATATACTTCTCTTAAATTGTAAAATGAAATATACCAAATAGCAACTACAATTTTCAAAGAAAAAGATAATGAAAAATAAATCTAAAAATTTAAGATTAGCATATAATAAGCACTTTACTCGACACCATATACGAAAAATAAAGTGCTTATTACTCCAAAAATCCACACTATTCTACCTCGGCAGACTATTTTCGACACAAAGCGCCCCATACCCCCGCTGATGTCAAGTTAGTGTCAAGTCCTGCTATACCGCAGACCTCCCTGGCTTAGCCAATCAGAACCTTCTTCCCTTCAAAAGCAAAGCCATATTTCCGGATTTTGTCTATCGGAATCCCTTTCTCTTCCAACGCATAGGCGTAACGCTTTTCCTCAATCTGCTTCAAGGCGGCTGCCACGGTATCCTCCAGGCTGTGCTCCTCCTCCGGGTCATGCACCTTGAACTCCATAATAATCGCATCTCTATTGCGACTATTTACGAAAGCATCATCAGCCTTGTCCCTTGGCTCCAGCATGACATCATACCGCCCGAATCCGCTTTCTCTGTTCGATGTGATGCTGTATCTGTCTGCCAAATCAACCATCAGCCCCAGAACAAAGCCATGGTAGAACCTCTCGGGTTCCGAAGCCTCCGAAGGCCTGTTTCCCGAGTCAAAGCAGCTGAAAGTAGCAAGGGCCGTCCTGTTCATATAGACGTTCATCGCCTTTTTGTCGCCCAGCAGCAAGGCCTTGACAAAGGCATTATAGTCCGGGGTATATTCGGCAAACCACCCGTCAATCATACGCTCGAACATCATCCGCACTTCCCAGTTTGTCAGCCGCAGCTCATAATCCGCTTTTCCGCGTTCATCATACGCAACATGCTCCACTTTGAGATAGCCGCTGGCCAGCAGCAGGCTCCAGATGGCCTTTATGTTATGGTCAAGCTGATTGAATATGATTTGTTCATCGATTGTCGTATGGAAAGATTTTCCCTGCAGCAGATCCTCCATGATGATTTTTAAATCCGGTATACCCTCTTGAATCAGCTTTCCGATCATGCTGTTGGAGCCGGTGTTCGCCCAGTAAGGCTCGAACTGCCGTCTGTCCAGGTAATTGATGATAGACCAGGGATTGTATATGTTCCGTGCCCCTCCAAATGTAAAGCCATCGTACCATGCACGTACTTTTTCTTTTTCGTCCAGCCCGAATTCATCCATGGCGGCAAACACTTCCTCTTCCGTAAACCCAAAGCAGTCCCCATATTCCTCCGAGGTCACCGTTACCACCTTTAAGTTGTTCAGATCCAAAAACATGGACTCTCTGCTTACTCTGGTAATCCCTGTCATAATGGCTCTTTCCATATATGGATTTGTCTTAAAGGTGGCGTTGAACAGGCTTCTGGTAAAGGCGACCATCTCCTTCCAGAATCCGTTCACATAAGCCTCCTGCATGGGGGTATCATATTCATCTAACAGGATGACCACCTTTTTCCCATAATAACGGGACAGATAGCTGGACAGCATCTTCAGTGAGAAAGACACCGCGCTATCCTCCATATCTGCCGATATCTCCCTGAAGTCCCTCTTCTCGCTTTCGCTCAGCAGGCCATCCTCCAGCAGGAAGCTGAATCTGTCATAAAGTGCCTTAATCACACGGCATATCGCCTTCCTTGCCTGCGCAAAAGATGTCTCCTTGATATCCGCAAAGCTCAGCATGAGCACTGGGTATGTTCCCTGCAGCTTGCGGTACTTCTCTTCTTTCCATATGTCGAGCCCTTCAAATAAAGTACCTTTATCTGCATATTCCATAGAAAAGAACTTCTCGACCATGCTCATGGTCAGCGTCTTCCCGAAACGCCTGGGACGGGTAATCAAGGTCACGCTGTCTCCCCCTTCCCACCATTCCTTTATGAAGCATGATTTGTCGATGTAAAAATAGCCCTCTCTTCTAATCGTCTCGAAGTCCTGACATCCGATGCTCACTGTCCTTGGCATGTCTGCCCCCTTTCTGGCTATTTCCTGCGCTCTCTGCAATTCGTCCGTCTGCTCTTAGTATAGCTGATTGCGATTGGCATTACAATAACAATCACCATCCGTATGCAGAAATTACCCATTTTACACCAGTTTTATGGTAAATGATTTGCCGGTTTTAATGATTAATCTCCCGATTTACAAATGCTGGTACCTAGACGCCTACGATATCATCGGTAAGCTTCCCTGGGGTGCGTTCCCCCAATTCTGTCCCTGTTCATCTCAGCCCCATACAGCATCAGACAGGCATCTGCCATGTCGCTCTCTGTCTTTTGGAAGATGTGCTGGAGTTTCCTCAGATAGGGCTCGTTATATGCCTGTTCTAATGCAGTAGCTCCTTATGTACTCCAATGGCCTTATTTTAAATAAATAATAAGATATTTCTACTCAATTTAATCCACCGACACCGCATCACCTTTCGGCAATGTGATAAATTTTGCACTATAATACTCTGGATTCAGTTTCCTCTCTAAAATCCGAAATACTTTTTCATCATGGGTAGAAAGGATAACCTGGCAGTCATTCACCTCTAAAACACTGCGCATCAAATCTGCAAAACCCAAAATGTTCATGTCATCAAAATGCCCGATAGGGTCATCTACAAATATTGTGCTTAACGAAAGATTTTCTGCTGTGAGTGCCCTGCCAAAAAAGGAACTAAACGCCACTGTGTTCAACTGCGCTGTGCTAAAATACCACTCAGGACGATATGCTCCCTGCTCCTTCTCATCTCTTACCTGTACAAAAAGCTGTGGCTCATCTTTTTCATTGAAATCCAACTGATAATCTACACGCTTCATCACATCATGGGGATCTATTTTTCTGTAAATCTCATTGATACTTTTTTGGTTAAAGTATATTTTCATCTTCTCCTCTAACACTTTTTTTGCCTGGTCAAACCGTTTGCCCCATTCGTCCGCCTTTTCCTTCTCCTGATTTTTCTTTTTTCTGTAGCCTTTGATTTCCTTCATACAGTCTTTGTATCTTTCATAATAATTTTGAGCAGCATGCTCTGCCTGAATTTGCCCCAAGAGCAACAGACGCTCTTCCATGCATCCTTTGCTTTTCTCCCATCCTTTCAGAGTGGATTCCACTCCTTCACGTGTGAATTCTACGAAAAAAGCACACTTTTCCTCTAGCCCCTGATTTTGAGCATAGAATTGCTCTAATCTTTTTTTCTCTGCTTGGAGAATTGGAAGCTCCATATGGGCAATCTCTTGGTATTGTGCCAGCCGCTGTTGATTTTCGCCTTGCTTTGCTGACAGCTTCTCAATTCTGATTTCTAGCTCATGCTTTTTTTGCATCAAATCTGTCTGTCTGTGGTTAATTACATATCTGACGCAACCATATAAATCTGAGTCCTCCATAAGAGCTTCTATGCTTTTCTGGCTTTTTTGTTGTTTTTTTATTTCTCCTGCCTCCATCTGGCAAAGCTTCTCTCTTTCTCCTTCCAAGGCATTCAAATAGGCATCTTTCTCAGTCATCTCATTCTTAATCCATTCCTGCCTATCCATGCACCACTGGAAAGCCCCTTTTATAGATAATTCCTCAATAGGAATGTCATATGCCCGCAGTCTTTCATCCTGAAAGGCTATATCCTGGTTTAGCTTATATCGCATTTCACCATATTCATTGAGCGCTTTCTCGATTTCTATCCGATTCTCAATCTGCTTTGCTCTCTGCCCCTGTAGTTCCCCAATTCTCTCGTTACGCACCCCTAAGCACCGCTGTCGCAATAAGGAATATTCTTCCTCATAATCATGAATCTTTCGGAGGATTTCTGCCACATACGCGTTAAGCATGGCATCCTCCTCTGTCTGCACATCATTAATTTTTGCCAACAATTTTTCCCAATTTGGAAAGGGTGTACTACATAGCGGACATATACATACCTCTGGATTCCTCTGCAAGTACCTAATACCAGTATGCCTTAATTCCTCCAGTTCCTTTTTGTTGTTTGCAGCTTTCTGTAGATGTATCTGGCATTCCTCCAGTCTTTGTTTTTCACATAGATAAGCTTTTTTTAATTCCGACAGCCTCTCCAGCACAGTTCCGCTTAGCAGCCGTGTCCAGCCCTCCTCTTTTTCATAACCATTTATATCTTCTGCAAGCATGATACCTGCTAGCCAATTTATCTCCTCTTGCATTTTTTTTGTCTGGTTCTGCACCTCTTTCAGCCTAGCTTGCTGTTTTTTGACCATCTCATCAATATCACGCTTTTTTCTGTCTATATTTTCTTTTTGCTGGCTGCACTCTTTAGCACATTTCCAGCGCTCCTCATTATCCTGCTCCTGTGCAAGCCTTTTCAATTTTATCCTGAGGTCCATACCTTGTTCTTCTATCTTACGTCTCTGCTCTTTAAACTGCAGTAGCAGGCCATCTGCTACTGCAATCTGTTCTTCATCTCTTTCATATCTCTGTACAGCCTCCAAAATCTGTTCCATACCGTAGGCCTTTGCTTTTTTCAACGGAATCAACTCTATTTTTAACTTGTTGCTCTCTATTTGAATTTGCTCATTTTCCATAAGCAACTTTTCATACGCATACCTCTCTTCAATTTTTCTTTCTAATGCATCAATGTTATGACTAGTTTCCTGTCGCAAGATTATTTTCTTATGATACTCTTCCACGCCTGTCTTAAGAACTTCCCTTGCTATTTCTATCTTTGTTTTTATCTTAGGTAACTCCTCTACAACAAGATTTTCTCGAATCTGCTGGACGCGGTTCAGCAACTCAAAATACTGCCCAATGCTATTCTCTCCATCGGGAGACCTAAGCTCTTCTTTTGGGCTTAGAATATTATACCGATCTATCAATTGATTCAATTCCCGCACTGCCTCTTTATTCTTTTCCAGCTTTTCTTTCTCCCGCTCTTTCTTTGTAAGTTCTTCCTCCAGTTTCTCCAGGCCCTTCTTTACAGCATTGATTTTCTTATGGGTATCTACAAACTCTCTTCTCTCAGCATCGAATATCCGGGTACTTTCCACCCACTCCTTATACTGTTGCTGAGGGTTCTTTGCAGTGATAAAGTTATCAATCAGATGATGCGGCAACAGGGTCTGTGACCACTGCTTGGGTTCCCCCACAAGTTCCTTTCCCCGTATTGGCGGATTACGATAGATGTCATTTCCTTCTTTCGGTACATTTCTCACTTTCCGATAGATTTCCATCCCCGTATCCAGTTCGATTTTTACATGAGCCTCTTCCTCCGAACGGCTTCTGTTGTGGTAAACGGCACCCTCTACCTTACACTTAAGCTCTTTCAGTCGGCTAACTTCACCTTTTAGCGCATACTCCACCCCGTCTAGTAAGCTAGTCTTTCCAACCCCATTAGGGGCATAAATCGCCACAAAAGATGCTGGCTGTTTTTCTTTGTACTGAAAGTTGATTGTAACCTCTCCTTCATAGGCGCGAAAGTTTTTTAATTGGATTGCTTTCATCTTTGCACCAGTAAGGCTCCTTTTTTCAACAGAAAGATTAAATATTCTCTCTTCGATTTCACTGCATGCCTCTTCCGCATCCCATAACTCGGTCTCAAATAAATATTTTTTTGCACAGAAAGCATCTTCTTCTATTTCATGGCGTAATCCAATCTTTACACTACCTTTCACAAAACAGCAAATATAGAAATTGCTTTTTTCAATCAGACTTTCCACTTTTCTCTGGAAGTTTACCGCCACATAATTATTTAATCTCTCCCAGCCATTGCGCAATTCTCTTTCTGACTGAAAAAAACAGAGTATAATGTGAGCAGCATAATCGTTCTGACAGGCTTGCCCTCTTTTCATCTCTCGCCTATAATAATGCATTTCCTGAAATCCGATATGCTCTGGATTTTCCATCAACTCCTGCTCTTCCCAGTCCAAGGCTATATTTATACTTCCCATAGCTTATTCAACTCCTCCCTCAATCCAGCCTGCATCTTTTGAATCTTTCCCTCTCCCATATCAATAACTTGCATCAACTTTTTTATTCCCGCTACAGCCAGATTACATTGCTGTGGCCGACCATATATGATATTAAATCCATCCTCATCCGATAGCCCTGCCACTCTTTTTAGTTCTCTTCGAGATAACTTCTCAACAATATCCACGACAATTCCACGGCATTCTTTTCTGGTAATATATTCAGACAAATCTTCAGTATTTCTACTATTGTAAAGCAACACTGTTTTATCCGATAATACGGTCGTATCCAAAAAATAATCCTGCCGCAACAGACTTCCTAATACATCATAAACCCTCTCTTCTGTACACACATACGCTACAGATACACTTTCTACTCCCTCCGAAGCCTCTATCTCAATGAAAGGATTCGCCATCTGGACGACATCCACATTTTCCAAAGACAAAAGTACAACTTTTTTTAACTGGCCCTCCCAGAAATCCATACACTGCTTTCTGTCTCCCATACATTTCAATCTCTCAAAATACGAATTTTCGCCTACCACCATGCAAGGACTCAGCCCTTTATCATCTATCAGTTCATCTACACGCTCAACAAAAAATTTTTTTGCCGCATTTCTAATAGGCGGAAACTGTCCCGCTATGTGGTTCTTATGGTTTTCAAAAGACTCTGGCAAGGAAAACTGCACTCCAACTTCTTTTATTAGTTCCAATACAAGATGACCGGAAACAGCCCGCAGCATGTTTCCAGTCATCTTATCTCCATAGGGCTTGGAGACAATTCCTACAAAAATAGGCCCTTCCTCACGCTCTGTAAAAATAGCACCACCGGAAAATCCTACCATTGCATTGTCCCTATCAGCGCTCCTGCCAAGCACTTCCTTGTGATAGGACATAGAGTACCACTCACCCACGCTATTATTTACTGACCCTTCTAGGTGACATTTCCCCGCCAATTCCATATCCGTGTCTGGCTTCCACTCTTTATTAGCCGCTTCGGGAAATCCCCAAACTTTCAGCTTTTCCCCTGTATGGCAGTCCTCAATAGAAAAACTGCCTAATCCCAGCATCCATTCCTGCCAAGGAACACAGATTACTGCCACATCATACTGCAATGTTTCCTTGTTATACTTCGAATGAATGTAAACCCAAGTTTCACATTCTGATTCTATCTGGTGATTCTCCTGAATAGAAATCATGCCCGTGGTCTTTATCACTTTCCAGTTTCCGTCTTTGTCACAGCAACTGATATGAAGCCTCTTTTTCTCCGCCAGTTTATCTCCCCAAATAGTTTCAATCACATGCGCCGCAGTAATAATATATGCTTTCTGATTTGAATCTCCCACAAATATGGTGCCAGATCCCTTCACATCAGCTTCCTTTTCTATTGCAATGCGGACAATATGCCGTTCCATAGCTTCAATCATATTCTCCATAAACAATCAAGCCGTCCTTTACTGCCAATCCTTCCTCTGTAAGTTCCTCTAAAATCAGTTTCTTCCCCAAGTATTCTTTTTGATCCTGTTCTGTAAAATAATTGCCGTGATAAGCCAACTCCCACCAAGCATAATTGCACATCAACACCGTCTTTTTATCCTTTACCTGAGCCCGCTTCAAAAGATGTGCTAAAACAATTTTACTCGGTACCTTCCCATCATTTCCGTTGGTACTAAGAAGATAATTCTCTGTGCCCAGCCTTTTTAACAGAGTATCTGATGTATTACTTCGGCTTCCATGATGAGATATTTTGACAAGATCCACCTTTTTTCCCATCTCTTCTTTAAACAAATCCCAGCCTTTGACACAGACCCCAGGCAATGCATCTCCTAAGAAAGCAATTCTACTATTAGCATATTCAAATAGAAATGCAATGGAAGCTGCATTATTAATAGAACTGTCATAGGTCAATTTTTCGCCCATTAAATCCTTTAAATTTTTTCTTACATTTTCCAGATTCGGGGCATATCCGAATGTCTGTCTTTTGGACCTATAGTTTTCCCATTTTTCTGACAGACCCTGCAAGCACTTCCTATCCGGACTTAATATTTTTGCACTAGCTCCCTCTGCGAAATCGATTGTTTGACCAGCGACCACATAATCCACTAATCTATCTTTTATTCCCTTTTCCTTCAATAATTCTAAAAAAGCAATGGCTTCTCCTACACTATACCCTTCCTCTCGAACATTTACTGTGACTTCATCCTCCGCATAGCCTTCCTTTGCTACATCATTTCCCTCATGCCGTAAATACCCTCTAGATGTGTTGAAATAAATATTCTTTACTACAGCTTCTAGCGTTTCCTTTGAAAGTAAGCTGATTCCTTTAATAGCTCCTGCTAAATGATCACTGTCTATATGTGTAAGAATGATTGCCTCAATTGTCTCTTCACGCTGACAGATACGATTAACAATCTGGGAATACTCCTCACCACTGCTTTCCATACCCCCATCTATCAATATATGATGCTTCTTTTTCATACCATAAGAAACCCACAGAAAATCTCCTTCATCCGCGGGCAACATATAAACATTTATCATTTGTTTTTCTCCGTTCGCCTCATATAATCATTTCTCTTACGAATTAATCCGCAACAAATTTACGGTATATCATAATCTGCAAGGTGCTAAAAAATCAATGATTTCATAAAACCGGATTCTGCAATATCATACCTAATTAGCGTCTGCTAATTAAAATCAGCTAAGCCAAAAGATTAATGCAGTATATTTTATGTCAATAAATTAGTATATCCGCAAAAAACAGAATATATCCGCCTCTAAATCTTGAAGAGGTTCGTCACGGATTCAGACAATGCAATTGTAATCACGATAAGCCCCATACCATTGCACCGTTTGCTCAGGATGAAGGTCTGCTCCACCTCGATTCTGTCCGTATTGTTCCGCTATTACTGTTTCCTAGCCAGCGGAACCGGACAAGCGAGTCTCATTTCCTTTGAAGTACCTGCGGTTATCGCATGTCCTGTATATCTAATCCTCCAGCGTCCTCTCTGGACAGTGCCCTGTACATTCCTCTGAAGCAGTCCACAGCCTCCTGCAGGGTAGATTCCTCATTATAGGGGCCAAAAGCTATCCTCTCAATCCGTCCATAACCCTCTATATCTCAGTTCAGGTCGAGTTTGGCACCGAACTCCACTGGGGCCGTAGCCTTGTCATAAACTATGGATGCAGCCATGGCTGGTTGATACTCACCATGCGGTCGGGGGACAAAATGCACTTTATGGCCACATGTACTTCTGCTGTCCGTACATCTTCAGGATGGCCGGGAACTTCGAGATGTATTCATCCTTCCTGGAAAGGACGGATTCGCTCGCCTCCATGGATCATCCCATAGCAATGTGCCTACGGAATAGCACCAGCACGCCAACATCGGAGGGCACATCCTCCTGAGAGCCATGGCATCCTATGAAGCACTGCAGGTATGGATTCTCCGCAACCTGTTCCATCAGCTTCATGTCAGAGTACTGGAACTTCGTTTGGATGATGAACACACCCAACTCCATGCGCAGGAGTTTTGCCACATTCCCTGTCCCACTGGGAAAGAAGCCAACATAATTGCTCTCAAGCTCATCCCATGGGATGCTGTCGGCCACCTTCATCAATCGGTTGTCCGGGTTCATACGTAGCCCCATAGGCTGGTTAAAGCCAAGGAATGCTGGAGCACTGTCGCTTGGTCTATACATGACTTTCTGCTCCACTCCGCTATAGGATTGGAGGTGGACTTGCTAGGAAAATCGATACCTAGAAGCAGAATCTCTGCAATTATTCTATCATAAATATGCCAGAAGGTCAGTAAAATCATAGTTTTGTTCCTGAAAAAGCAGACACTAGTTATTAAACACAAATTACTTAAAACACGACTGAGTCCTTACTGTCAGTCGTGTTCTGAATAATTGCTCCTAATACTCTCCCAATTCCTCTTCTTGCACAAACACCATCGAATCTATTTAGCCTTCTTACCCAAAACTTTTTTCATGCACAAATAGAAACCATATAAAATTGAACCATTACCAACTAAAGCTGAATTGCTCCGCTCCTGCAAATCCTAGTTCTTGATATACTCTTTGATTATTTCATCTGCGACGTTTTCGCTATCTGCTATAAAATCCCCCCATGGATATTAACTCCAAAACTGCCTATTCAGGTCTTGGGTTTCCATCTACTTTTTTCTTGATGTACCTTCTTTATATACTGCATCAGCTTGCTTGAAGACAGATGTAACGGCAATAATCCAGCAGATGTATATGATTACTCTCCACATGCCCTGCCAGAACCTCTACTTTATTGCTTTGACAAGCAATTCAAATCAGCTCCCTCGTCTGCAGAACAACCTGTCCTGTTATCGCAAGTTTCTTGTACTTTGTTATCCACACCAAATGGTATTTGATATCATATGTGCAATGAGACGATTTCTTGTAGTTTTCCATTTTTATCACTTCAAGTTTAATATTTCTATTTTTCGCATCCTAAACTTGGAGAGTGGGGGTTAAAGCTTCCGCCTTACGGCGAGGATTTAACCCCATTATTCAGACAATAATATCTGAAAGTGATGCATAATTTCCTATAAGGATTTAACATCAAGAGCATCCATGCCATAATCGTTAAACCATCTTCTATCTATTCAACATCATCATTAAACGCATGTTTTCATTCATCATAACAAATAATATTTGTCCAGGTTTCCACATCACATTGTCCATCTTTATCATAGCCAGCGGCAACAACCGTCCCATCAGCCTTCAAACCTAACGTAAATCCATATCCAGCTGATACTGCAACAATATCTGTCCATTCACTTATTTCATTAGCACTTTGACCAGTTTGAGTCGTAATAACCGTTCCATCAGATTTTAATCCGACTGTATGAAAATCTCCTGCCGCAATAGCAACAATATCCGTCCATTCACTTACATCACACTGTCCAAGCTCATTATCACCGACAGCAACAACTCTGCCATCATTTCTTAGTGCAACTGTATGCCCTTTTTCTTGAATACTACCAGCCCCATTACTGCCGCCGCCAGCAGCAATAGCAACAATATTAATCCACCCTTCACTATTTTCACTTATCTGCTTCATCTGGCTTTCACTTCTATAACCCGTAACAAAAACATCACCATTTGCATTTAGGCCAACAGTATGACGCCAACCAGTCGCAATTGCTATAATATTCGTCCACTCATCTATATCTACCTGGCCGTCACCATTATGGCCTTGTGCAGTTAAGGTACGTCCGGCCGAAACTGAAATAATCTTATTCCAATCACTTGTATCAATGCGATACTCAGTCAATTTTCCATCAGATTTTAGTTGAAAAATTACATTTTTTCTTATTCCTAAATATAACTTTGATTTCTACATTATATATCATACGATGACAAAAGTCTAGTAATATTTTTGCGATTTTTTGTATCTCTGGACACGCAGATAATATGCTATACACTGCGGCTTGATGTCCGAAGCTCCGTATGATTGGTTCTGTAATCTTCAGTTTCCTGGCACCCATTTTATCCTTCTCCCCTCCTGCATTTTGCAGCAATATCGGCAATGAAGCTCACCGCCAGTCCAATAGCACGTAGCAGGCCGCCCCTAGCCGCTATCATATATGGCAAGTTACCTATCGCCAGCCCAAAACCCGCGCCAGCCCTATCCTGGTATACATATAATTCTATCTATCGATAAGCTACCGCCATTGAGCCACATCTGCCGTGACACAGCATCGTATCCGCAGTGCCAATCCTGCAATGGCAGATTCCATGTCCCGCCGCTGCATCGTGGTAGACGGAGCTTCAATAGCATGCTGTGCACCGGAAATGTAATGAAAGCTGTAGATAGGCCGTCCCCTTCCAGAAGTACAAAAAGGCCCTGCTTTCACAGAGCCTTTCAGCGCTCTCTTCTTACCAAGTCATACATGAGTTCCAGCTATTGCCCAACAGGATTTCCAGATATCTGGAATCCAGCAAGCCATCTATACCGTCTTTTTCCCAAATCTCCCCAGGTATGCCCGCGCCATCTCCAGGGATATGTCCAGCTTCCTCTGCAGCCTCCCCAGGATGTCGTCATCAGACAGGCCAAACTCATACCCAGTCTCGATAATCTCTTCCGCCCTGCCCTCTTTTCTACCTTCCACCCTGCCCTCTATCCTGGTCTCCTCAAATACAGTATACATATCCACATCTCCTCTCTGCTCCAGCGCATCGTAGTCAATCTTATTGTCCACCGCCCCTGCGGCTGTCATGATGACAGTTTTATCCACACGGCGTTCCTTCGTGTATCCTATTGCCCTGCTCCGAATCTCGCCCGCAGGGCGGCTGCCGTCCAGCAGAATCTCCAGGAGATTGAAGAGGTCTACATTGTTCATGTCGTGCAGCGCCAGGTCATTCTTCCTGGCCTCCACCAGCAGCATCCTGTAGTCGTTCACATACTTCTTCAGCTCCTCCGGGATGTCCAGCATGCCATGCAGGCTCGTTGCCCCATTCCATGGCTTCCTCCCATAGTACACGGTCACTGTGATGACAGGCATGAATCTGTCCGTTCGCTTCATCCTGGAGAGGTACTCATCCTCTTCCATGCCTTCCGCGTCTTTATACTTCGTAGCATTGCTGTCATACTGCTTCTTGTAAGCGCTGTAGTCATAGCCCATCACCCGCATTGGCATCGCATAGTCTATATGCTCCTGCGATTCGTTCCCCAGCATCACCAGCTCTATCCCATAGGCGGTAGACTTCTTCCTGACTTTTATGTTGTCCCTTGATGCCGTGATTCCCTCTGCGTACTTTCTATGCTCCAGTACGGTGGAGCTTTCCGCATCCAGATCCTCCAGCTCGTCTGGCTGTATCACCTGCTCTCCCCCGAACAGGACCGCGTTAAAGAGGTCCGCGAACCGCTCATTGTCCCTCCAGTAGCTCTTCAGTACCACATCCGGCTTCAGGTTCCGTTTCTTTTTTGCCATGCTGTATTGTTTCCTTTCCTGCTTTTTTATTATACTATTCCGTCAGAGGAATTTCAAGGCTATCCCACCTTGCAGCTCCCGGAGGTTCCGGGCAGCCGCGGCACTTCCCTATATATCTTGTTTTTCTGTAGGAGTTTGTACAAATCGGGAGCGCGATTGCCATCATAGGTATCAATCGCTTTACCATCTCCACATGCGTCCAGAATCTGTCCCAGTGGAGCCTTTTCCGGATGCTGGGCCGCAATCTGTTCCGGATTCCCTACCCTCATGTATATCACTGCCCTCATTCTGTCTCCTCTCCATCTTCACAGGAGCCGCCTTTCTCTGCGATGTCCTGCGGCATCTGTTCCGAAAAATCCCATTCAATCTCCACCCGCTTATCCTTATAGACTGTCACCCTTCGGATGAAGGCATCCACCACCTCCTGGGTCAATGCCTCCAAATGGGAATGGCGGATGATCTGCTTCATGTCCTGCTTGTCCCTGTCTGCCTCTTCCTCTATCCGGCTGCGCTCCCTATCTACTTCCTGAATCTTCCCAGATAGCTCCTCCATCCGGCCAGCCAGCCCGTCAGCCCTGCTCCTATATTCCCAGGCATCCATCTGGCCGACCGCATAGCTTTCATACAGGGCATCCCTTTCCCGCTGCACATCAAGATATTCTTTCCGCTGCTCCCTGCTTTTCCTGGCAAGGCTCTCCAGGGCCTCCCTCTGGAACCGTTCCACATCCCTGCGCTGCCTGAGCTGGTCTCCCCTGCGCATCAATTCCTGATTCAGCAGGGTAAGCACCATCTCCTCCAGGATAGCCGCATTGAAATAGGTGCAGCAGTCCGGTATCTGCAGAACGGAATGCCTCCTGCACCAGAAATGGCGCGGAATCTTTCCGTTCTGCGGCTTGTAGTTTAGGGAGTATCCGCACCCGCCGCAATAGACCTTCCCAGTCAACGGATGCTTCTCCCGCTTCCGCTTTGTGGAATGGCCCGGGGCCGCCAGCGCAACACGGGCAAAGACCTCCGGCGTCACCAGCGGCTCATGATGGCCCGTAATCACCTTCCAGTCATCCTCTGGAACCGCAATCTTCCCTTTGCTCCCTACGGATTTGCGCACGGTCTTTCCATAGGACATCTCGCCCAGATAGAACCTATTGCCCAATATATGCCGCACCACGGTACTGCTCCATGTGTGATTCTCTTTCAGGGCGCTCCTGTCAGGGAAGCGCATCTGTGTCGCTGTAGGCACTTTTTCCTCGAAAAGCCGCTTTGCAATCTGCGCACTGCTCATGCCGTCCACAGCCATGGCAAAAATGGAACGGACAATCTCCGCCTCTCTTTCATTGACGATTACGGCATTTTTTACCTCCCGGCTCTTCTCATAGCCCAGGGGGACCTGTCCGAACACGTACTCTCCGGCTGCGCATTTGCTTTCAAAGGATGTCTTCACCTTGATGGAGATGTCCTTGCTGTACAGCGCATAGACCAATGTCTGGAATGCCGTGTCAAAGCCAAGGGGCTTGCCGTCTTGTTTCCTGCTGTCATAGCCGTCATTGATGGCAATGAATTCCACTCCCATGGCTGGGAACACCTGGCTCAGATATCTCCCGGCCTCGATATAATTCCTGGAAAAGCGGGAAAAATCTTTCACAAGGATGCACCCAATCCTGTTCTGCCTGACTGCCTTCAGCATTTCCTGCATCCCCGGACGTTCCATGTTGGTACCTGTGAATCCATCGTCACAAAATTCTAAGACATCATTATCTTCCAACATTTTATCTTTTTTGATATAATCCAGTAAGAATTCCCTCTGATGGCTGATGCTGAAGCTCTCCTCCTGCCCTCTATAGGCAGTCCTGGCAGTGTAGTCTTCTGTGGAGATTCGCAGATAAATGGCCGTCTTGCGTCTCTCTGTCATCCTACTTCACCCCTTCCATATGGACATCGCTGTAAGTGAACAATACCTCCACCCGTTTCCCCGGATAGACATAGATTCTCTCAATCAGCGCCTCCACCAGCTCTTTGGTCAGCTCACCCCCGCTTTTCAGCTTTATCAGGCAACGAATGGCTTTCAGATAGATGTCTCCTTTCCGTTCCAGCGCCTTTGCTTCTTCCTGATGCTGGCTTTTCAGCTTTTCCAGTTCCTGCAGGCGCTCATCCTTCCAGAGCCGGTAGCGGACATACTCTTCCTGGGGCAGGCTTCCGGTACGGTATGCCATGTACCTCTCGCCCTCCTCTTCCGCCAGGGCCAAGATGCCCCTCTCCGTCTGCCGCAGCTGCCGCTCCAGCTCCTGTTTTTTCTGCCGTATCAGGATCCGCCCCTGCTCCACATAATCCCTTTGCTTCTTCAGCTGGGTGGCAAATTCCGTGCGGAACAGCACTGACAGGATATCCGTCAGTTCCGTTCTGGAGATGCGGTTGTTCTCCGGGCACGCTCCCCTCTTGTCCGCGATACTGTCCATGCAGAAGTATCCGTCCTTCCTCTCCTTCCTGCCGTCCGCATACTCTTTTACATGGCTGTTCCGGGTCATCTTTCTGCCGCATACGCCGCAATACAGGACCCTGTCAAAGACATTCTCCCCGATGGGGGCGCCATCCGTAGGATGGGCGTGGCTGCCCGTCCGTTCCTGTATCCTGCGGTGGACTTCCTGCACCTGTCCGTAGAGTTCCGGCTCGATTATGGCCTCATGGGCATCTTCCTTTTTCACCCATTCCTCCTCCGGCCTGCGGATGCGGTTCTCCTCTTTCCTTGCGGTAAGGGATGTCCTGCCCTGTACCAGCCTGCCTGTATAGGTGGCGCTCTTCAGGATGCGTTCCGCTGCACCCCTGTCCCAGCCCTTATACGTCATTCCGGCTGGGCAGTAGACCTCTTTCGTCCTGCTGTAAACGCCGGGCGGGTTGATCCTCCTCTCATTCAGGGCATCCGCCACGGCCTGGCAGTTTTCCGTCTCCAGGAATCTCTTATAGATGAACCGGACGACCTCCACCGTGTTCCCGTCCGGCCTGAGCTTCCTGATCCGCCCATCCTGGTATGCCTCGTACCCATAGGGCGGCAGGCCTCCTACATAGGAGCCGGCCTCCCTTCGCTGCTTCAGGGACAGCTTCGCCTTGGCCGAGAAGTCCTTGGCATACATGTCGTTCACCAGGTTCTTGATCTCGGATGCCATCTGTCTCGTGCTGCTGCCGTCCGTCCCTGTATCGTATCCGTCCGCGACGGCGATGAAGCGGACTCCCAGAAGCGGGAATATCTTCTCTATGTAGTTTCCTGCCTCCAGGTAGTTCCTGCCGAACCGGGACAGGTCCTTGACGATCACGCAGTCGATGTCGCCCAGGCGGACATCCTGCATCAGCCTCTTGAAGTCTTCACGGTCGAAGTTCGTTCCGGTCTTCCCCAAGTCGGCATACTGGCCGACGATCTCTATCTTATCCCCATGATGCCGGTTCCAGTCCGCTACATAGTTTTTGGCAATCTCAACCTGCGTTTCTACTGATTCATTCTTTAAGGCCTGCCCGCAGGCCTTGGATCCCTGATCCGAGGACAGCCTGGCATAGATTCCAGCCTTATAATATCTCGCTCCTTGTATCTTCCCCTGTCCGGCTCCTGATGCCGCGTTTTTGGCACTGCTGGAAGCATGGGTACGTTTTGATGTCCTTGCCATATCATGCCCCCCTTTCCGTGCCAGGGCGGGTTGGCGATGTCCGGCTTTCGGCACTTTCATATGCCATACGGTCATCTGAATCGGCATCCGCTTCATTCCCTGCCTGCCAGTCCTTCATCGCCTGATACTGGTCGGTAAAATAGAATTCAATCTCTATCCGCTTCCCCTCATACACCCAGATCCTTTCCACAAGGCTGGCCAGGGTATGGCGGTCAATCTCCTTCAGCTCCAGGGAATCCTTAAAGGCCGCGAGGCGCCCTGCGCTCAACACGCCGGACCTGAACATCTCCTTGACAAGCTGCTCCTGTCTTCCCTCCGCAGCCGCCAGGCTCTCCGCCTTCTTCTGGAACTCCCCATGGAGCCGTTCAAATTCCTCCTTGGTAATGACCCCTGTCCGTAAATCCTCATACAGCCCAGCAGTCAGGCTGAAATATTTCTCCTGTTCTCTTTTCAGGCGTGCGATTTCCTTATTGTAGCTGATGACCGCCTGCAGGTTGGCCTCCCGTTCCTTTGCCTGGGCAAAGAGCTTCTCCTGCTCCAGGAAGTCATTGGCGTAGCGGCGGATGGCGGTCCCTGCCAGCTCCTTCAGCACGGTCTCCTCTATGCTGTGGCGGCTGCACCCCTCCCCCCGGTTCTTGGTGGAGCAGATGTAATAGACCTTTTCCGTCCCCTTGTAGCAGTTGACCCGCCTCACCATCTGCTCCCTGCAGTCCCCGCAGAACAGGAGACCCATGAACGGGCTGATTTCCTTCCTTTTCGGGCTGACGCGGCCGTCCGCCTTCAAAAGGTTCTGCACGATGGCAAAGTCATCGGCAGAGATGATGGGTTCGTGGGCATCTTCCACCCGTATCCATTCCTCTTCCGGTTTTTCCACGCGTTTCTTTACCTTTATGTTGACCCGCTCTGTCCTGCCCTGCACCAGGTGGCCCAGGTACACTTCGTTGGTCAGTATCCGCCGAATGGACGGGCTGCTCCATTTGGAGCCGCTGCCTCTGGTGAAGCCTCCCCGGTAGTTCAGCCCCAGGGACTTCTTGTACTCCTTTGGGGACAGGATATGGAGGTCATTGAGCTTTTCCGCAATGGCAGAGACGGCCATCCCCTCAATCTTCCACGCGAAAATCCTGCGGACAATCTCCGCCGCGTAATCGTCTACCAGCAGCGTGTTCCTGTCCTCCGCCGATTTCCGGTAGCCGTACACGGCAAAGGCTGCAAGGCATTCCCCCTTCCTGCGCTTCACAGCAAGCTGGCTTTTCACCTTAGTGGAAATGTCACGGCAATAGCTGTCGTTTATGAAATTTTTTACCGGCAGTACGATGTTGCGCTCCCCGGCATCCGCCGAAAAGCTGTCGTACCGGTCGGTGAGGGCGATGAAGCGCACCCCCAGAGCCGGGAATACCTGATCCAGATACCTGCCGGTCTCGATATAGTCGCGCCCGAACCGGGACAGGTCCTTCACGATGACGCAGTTCACCCTCCCCGCCTCGATGTCGCTTATCATCCTTTTGAATTCTGGCCTCTCGAAGTTGCTGCCGGAATAGTTGTCGTCCGCATAGCAGTCGAAGAGCTCCATGTCCTCCTGTTCCCGGATAAAGGAACGGATCAGCTCCCTCTGGCTGCCGATGCTGTTGCTCTCGGCTTTGAACGTGGCTCCTGCACCTCCCGGGCTTCCGGAATCAGCGACAGCTCCTGCATCGCTGTCCTCCCTGGAAAGCCGGAGATACATGGCCGCATAGAAATATTTTGATTGCCTGCTTGAATTTTCGTTTCTCATGGTATCACTCCTGACTTTTTTGTTAGGGAAAAGCCGATGGCCTTCACGAAACTGGGAGCCAGGAGTTCCACTGATTTGTCCTGCCATCAGATTAACACAAATCTTGCCATCTTTCAAGCCTCTTTTGGAGACTTTGCCGAACTTTTTCGGAATCCTTCCTGGAGCCCATTCCGGAATCCCTTATCCACTTTTATAGGTAGATTTCTGACATTCTTCGCAGATACTCCGCCATTTTGTCATCTATGGTTGCCCCGCTTTCCTGGAACCTGACCTTTACCACATAGGCCCCTATCCGGTTCACATAGACGTTCTTTGTCTGTTCGGCAAAAGCAGCCAGTTTTTTCTCCACTGGCTGTGAAGTGTCAATTTTGATGTCCCGCAAGTCGGTCAGTTCGGAAATGTCCACGGTGCGGATATCGGTCTGCGCCATTTCCGCAAGCATCTCTTTTGTCAGCTTCATGGCAGCCTCTCCTTTCCCTCCTGTACTCCGGCCTCGCGGCCAGCAGACGCACTGCTCTGATACTGACCTGTGGCTGTCTGCTGGCCCGTATTCATTTTATTTTTCTTTTGGATTGTCCTATGACAACCCGGATTGTCCCTTTTTTCTGCAGTTTTCCCGACCCGGATAACCGCTATATCTATCACTAAAAAGAGGATAAGCAGACCTACCAGAGCAAGCCCGCCTATCTCACACAATAACCTCATATTTTTCGCCTTTCTCTCTTCCCTGGCCGACATTCTTCCGAAATCTCTGCCAGTTCATTCCTTATCCCCAAAATAACTCTCCGGCTTGTTACCCCTGATAAAGATTCCTACATCCTCTATCCTCTCCGTCACCGGCATGTCGGGCAGGGCCGCCAGAATGTCATTCTTATATCGCCCGCTGGCCCTGCAGTCCAGGATGGAGAACACACAGGTATCCGTCTCCCTGCGTATGCCCCGCCCAATCCACTGACGCAGCTTCATCAGCATCGCCGGTACAATGGCCTCCGCCAGATACTCATGGAAATCCTCATGCAGGGACTTTTCGTATTCCAGCACCGGGTCTGGCGCGGGAAAGGGCAGCTTCACCACCACAAGGGATGAAAGGATATCCCCGGCCAGGTCAATCCCCTCCCCGGCACTGTCACTGGCAAGCAGCACCCCGTTCCCGCTCTTTCGGAACTCCCAAATGGCCTCCAGCTTCCCCTTTCCCATGGAAAACAGCGGGAAATCTTCTATCCTCCCTGCAAGCTCCTGATGCACTATCTCCATCATCCGGTAGGATGTGAACAGCGCCAGCGTATGCCCATGGCTCTGCTGAATCAGTTCCGACAGCCTGTCTGCCACCGCTTTCCGGTAAGCTGTTTTCCTGACATTGGGAAACGGCATATCTTCCGGCAGGTACAATAAAGCATGGTTCCAGTAATCAAAAGGCGATGCCTTGCTTACGTTTAAAATCTGTTTCCGGTTCAGCAGATCAATCCCTGTCTGGTGCATGTAGCGGCTGAAATCGCCGCCTACGGACAGGGTTGCCGATGTCAGGAGGTATGGTTTCCCGTTGCTCCACAAGTCCTCATGGAGCAGGAGGTCAAGGTGCTTCGGCAGCGCGCAGAGCCTGCAGGATGCCGCTCCTGTATATTCCAGCCAGCAGATAAAATCCTCATAGTCACGAAGTACCGTCAGCTTCTCCTGCTTCTGTTCCAGCCTGCCGGAAATACGCTTATATGCCGCATTTCCCCGGTCTGCGGTATAGAAAAGTACTAACAGGCTCTTTATCACGGCTGACAGTGCTTTCAGGGATAACTGGACGGACGGTGTGAATATGACTTCCATGCTACTGTTGTCATACCGCACTCCTGCAAATTTTTTCAGGTTTTCAAACAGGGCTGTGTTCAACTCCAACATTTCCTCACACAGAGAAAGCGTCCCCCTTTTCTCTGGTCTGCCTGCCACGGCTCTTATAATACTGGCTGCCACAAGCTCCAGCTCAACATTTTCAAAGCTGAGCCCGTACATCTGTCTGGCAGCCTCCGGCAGCTTGTGGGCTTCGTCAAATATTAAAATGCCATGCTCCGGAAGCAGACGGTTCCTGCTACCTTTCCTGCTCAATATATCTGCTAGCACAAGGTTGTGGTTCGCAATCTGGAAATCCACCTTCCCCTGGTTGGATTTTCTGAGGAAGGTGCGATAACGGCATACACTGGAAAATTCGCAGGTGTTTCGGCAGTTCTCCACACAGATCCGCTCTTTTACATAGTCTGTCAAGGGCTGGCCGTCCAGGTCAAGGGAAACGGTGCCCACGAAAAGGGCTGTCAGAATTTCTATCAGTTTTTTATCCTCCAGCCTATTATTATGGCTGACCGAAGATAAATAGGTCTTCACCCTGCTGTCACAGGCATAATGGTTCTTTCCTTTGCGTACTGCAAATGTTAGGGGCTCCTCAATGATACGGTGTTCCAGAAGAATCCCCGAAATCTGGGGGATGTACTCCTCTGTCAATGCTTTCTGCAGAGCAATGGTGGATGTGGAGATAATCACTGGCTGCCCTTCTCCATGAAACAAGCGATAGATGACTGCCGCTATGAGATACGCATGGGTTTTCCCCGTTCCCACCTCGGCTTCACATAATGCCACTTTCTCTTTCTCCATGGCTTCCAGCATGGCAATGGAAAGAGAAAGCTGGTTTTCCCTCAAAGCCAGTCCGTACTCCGGCAGAATGTCATAGAAGATATGGGCAAGCAGTTCACTCGCTCTTGAATTGCCATCCTGCATAAATGCTATCCCGCCCTCTGACTGTACCGCCATTTTCTCTATGGCTCTCCGGTATCCTACCTCATTCAGCGGTGTGGGTCTTGAAAACAGCCTCTTTGCCTTTAAGGTATGTAAATCTACCATGCGGTAGCTGTATGCCTTTCCTGTAAAGTGTTCCAGTAATACACAGCTTTTTGTGGTCAACACAATTCTTTCATCCGTCCGGAAGATCCCTGCCTCATGTATCCTGTTCCGTATGTCCGCTGTGCAGACAGTCCATTCCTCACTCAATTTTTAAGCCTCCTCTGAATCCTAAAGGAGCGATACATGCATACGGCGGAAAACGGCAAAGGTTGGTTATCTGTTGACAAAGGGGCCGGTTCCGCCGCATGGTATCTATCGCTCCGATAGAAATGTGAGAAGAATTTCTAAGCGGCTAAAGCACACCCGCTAAGAAATTCTAAGTCTCACATCGGAGAACGCAAGTGCAGCGTTCTCCAATATGCTTATGCGTTAAGGGCGTGGCTGACGTTCCGCTGGTAAAGGAATGTATCAATCATCCCACAGACACCATAAAAGCCGCCCCCTGCTCTTTCTCAAACAGGGGTGATGCGTTCTCCCATTTTTCAGGGCTGCCGTTCTTCGGCAGAAGTACCATGATATGTGACAGGGGTCATCGCAATCCGCCCCACCACGGGACGTTACTGCCACGGACGGAGTCGCTCGGAGCATGCCTGAGGCAAAAGCAGTCTCTGGCACATCGTCTTGGCGCGTCCTGGCGTGTCGCTTCCGGTCTCCCGGCCTGTCAACGTGTATCCGCCACACCCGTATGAAGTTTTCAATGTGCAGGTGAAAGGATAGCAAAAAAGTTCCTTCCACCCAACGTCAAAAATCAGGGGGCGTGACGAGTCATTCCTTGTAAATTTTTTATATTTTTCATTTGGCACGATGGCCCTTACCTATGCCGCCGTACCCACGAGCCATAAAATGGCGCAAAAAAGCAGGGAAACATCCTGAATCGTCAGTTATTTCCCTGCTTTATGTCCACGTCATAAAATTTTTGTCCTGCTTTTCAGATCAACTGATATATGGCCGGATTGCCTTCCTGTCCCCCTCGGAAACATCCAGCATATCCATGGAACGCTCTGCAGACCATCCGGCCTTTTCCATCAGATTTTTGATATTCTTCAGCAAAGTGGACATCCGGTCTTTCTCCGCCGCAATCCGGTCTTTCTCTGCTGTTTCTTTCGCTGCTTTCGCTGCCGCTTCCGCCGCCGCTTTCTCAGCTGCCCTCCGCTTCATTTCTTCTATGGCCAAACACACGTTCGTATCCTCCTTATCTTTTTCCATCTCTATCTTTGCACCTACACAGGCATTCAGCACATCGACCTCTGCCCGCCCCAGATGCCGGAACCCTTCATCTGCCTCTATGACTTCTCCAAGCCTGTCGGCATCCTGTGAGTACTTGATGAACGACAGCACTTCCTTCAGGGATGTCCGGAATTTTCCAAAGTCACCATCCCTTATGGATGCCGGGGCGACCAGGTTTATCTTATAGTCTGGAACCAGTGCCAGGATCCTGGCATCCTGTTCCCCGAACATCTCATGGATGGACATCGGGCCGTCCCATTCCTTAGCGAAAAAACAGAGCACCAGCGTCACTACCGGCAGCAGCCTGTCCTGCTTCATGAACCCTGACAGGTACTCGTCCCCATCGGCTCCCTTGTAATCGCCTGAACGCTTATGGGAAACCACAGCGTTGGACACCTGCTTTGCATACTGCAGGGCATCATATACCATGTTCTTTACCGGCATCGCATTGTGCACATGCGACTGGGCCTCCACTGCCAGGAGCAGGTACGCTGTACGCCTGTCCATCATGGCGACCAATGACTTTATCACGTCCCTTGTCCTCTGCACCGGCTGCTTGGCCCCATCCTCCCCTCCATAGGGGACATCCACCTCCCGGGTGTCCAGTTCCTCCAGGCCGTCCGGATCTATGACCTGCTCACCGCCGTAGATGTAGTAGTTGAACGCGTCCGCAAAAATCTGGCTCTGGCGCATGTATTTCGTTGTCACAGTATCTTTTAGGCCCATAGGCTCCACCCCCTATCGTATGCTGTGCCGCTGGCATATATTCTTTGCTCTTGTAGATATCATATCATGCAGGCCGGATTTTTACAACCTCCATATCTTTTGGAATCGCACTAAGACCACCCTCCGCTCCGGCGTTGCATAAATATGGTGGACAGATTTTATCAAAAAATCCATAATGGTAAGAAAACTAAGGAGAGCCTGTACGAATGAACAGCTTAAATGAACAAATCACCGAATACCTTACATATTGTGAATGCCGTAAGCATCTGAACCCTAAGACCCTTAAGGCATATCGCATCGACCTGAAGCAGTATGAGCTCTTCTGCTCTGGCCTTGCCGACCCTACCTCCAGAATCACCGTTGACAGCTTCATCACTCAGCTGCATAGACAGTATAAGACTAAGACCATAAAGCGCAAGATTGCGAGCTTAAAGGCCTTTTTCCATCATATGGAGTACCGTGAGCAGCTTGCGGAGAATCCCTTCGCCAGGCTGGATATCCGTTTCCGGGAGGCCCAGCTCCTGCCAAAGACGATTCCTTTCCACTCCATCCAGGCCTTCCTTTCTGCCATGTATGCCTGCAAGGAACAGGCCGGCTCAGAATACCAGCTCCATTGCTGCATCCGGGATATCGCCGTCATCGAATTGCTGTTTGCCACGGGGATGCGCATATCTGAGCTGTGCTCCCTGAAGCCGTCCGATGTAGACCTCACTGCCAATAATATCCTGATTTTCGGGAAAGGTGCCAAGGAACGTATTTTACAGGTGGGCAACCCTGAAGTCATCTCTGCGCTGAATGTCTATCATGACGCTTTTATAGAGGATATCGCTGCCTGTGGGTATTTCTTTGTGAACAGGCTACAGCACAAGCTCTCAGATCAGTCTGTCCGCTTCATGATTAACCGTTATGCAAAGCTTGCCAACATCAGCCAGCATATTACCCCGCACATGTTCCGGCATTCTTTCGCTACCCTATTGTTAGAGCAGGATGTGGATGTGCGATACATCCAAAAGATGCTGGGGCATAGCTCTATCAGTACGACCGAAATCTATACGCATGTGTCGAATACGAAGCAGAAGGATATTTTGGTCCATCGGCATCCTAGGAATTTGATGTCGGTGAATGAAGGATAATTCCGGATTATCAGTGAGTTAAAGGTTTACCTCGTGCGACAAATGCATAAAGCATAGTAGGGGGTTGTATGAAAAATAAAATACTTTTGACAGTAATTGTTCCAGTATATAATCTTGAAAAGTGTATAGGAAATTGCATAGATTCATTACTTAACCAAAGCTTTCATGATATGGAAATTTTGGTTATTGATGATGCTTCTACAGATAGAACGTATGAGCTGTTGAAAGAATATCAAAATAACTACAATAATATACAGCTAATTAGGAATGAGATAAATAAAGGTGTTTCATATTGCCGAAATTATGGTTTATCTTTGGTCAAAACTAAGTATGTTGCATTTCTAGATGGTGATGATTGGATTGATAGCAATTGCTATTCTAAAGCAATTAATAAACTCGAAGCTGATAAAAGAATTGATATTGCCCTTTGGAATATAAATACGGTGTATAGTAGGACACATTGTCTTAAAAGATATTTTTATGATGAGGAAAATAATATTTCCTCCAAATATGCTTTGAGATTATTTAGCAAATCCCTAAATTCTAATATTTATATTAGTCCTTTACTAGGAAATAAAGTAATACGAATGCAATTACTTACAAAAAATAATATTAAGTTTCACGGATATTTTTATGAAGATGATATATTTATATTTAAATGTTTACTATTCGCAAATAGTATTCAATTAGTAACTAATGCACATTTGTATTATTTTCAACGTGATAATTCAGTCATGCACTCTTTTTCAGAACAAATGGTTTTAGAACTGTTTGAAGAGTTCTCGAAATTTCGCGCATATTTAATCGAAAATAAAACATGGTCAGGAAACGAACAAAACTTTTACTCATATTACGAAAAATGTATTCAGAATTTATTGCTTATTATGAGAAACACAGTTGCGACAGAGTCGGAAGAAAGGAATATGCTTTTTATAATATACAAAGAATTTTATAGTTCAACACCACTTAAAGAATATTCGAAATATTGTGATTTGAAGTTATTTCCCTTTTGAAAAAATGCACCTATATTTTGTGCCCTTTAAGATATCAAGGGCACAAAATATATCTTTTCAAATATTAAACGGGAAAATCTTTTCCATAAGTTTGCATAAATTGGTTAATATAAACATTATCTTTAGAGCAATCTAATAATAATATTGCATTTCTTGCATGTTTAAATAAAAAATTGCCTCCTGGGTTGCAGATACTATTGTAGTTTCTTTCCATCCACTTTAGTATTACGGGCACATCTTCTAATTCGCCTACTTTTCCGAGGGCCTCCATTAAACTTGCTGCTGTATAAAGATTTGCTTCCTTGTTTAATTGAATAACAAGGTTACTCCGTGCAGCACGCATGCGTTTCTCACCTATTATATCTGCCATATGCTCTCGAATATGGCGATCTGGAGCAAATACCGCATTAATAATTGCATTATTTATTTCTTCATTAATCGTCGATAGCAATAAGGATTCAATACTATATCTATTTAAATCTATGTGGGTCGATTTCGATTGAGAAAAATATTCAATAATCCACGGCATAACAGTATTAATTTGCTTTCCAGCTTTAGCAAATTCTAATGCTATGTTTGTCCGAAACTTAACTGAATCCTCTTTTTTAGGAAATACTTCTTGAGTGTAAAGTAATTCATTAAGTTTGGATGAAATAAAACTACACTCAGAACAGCCAAGTAAAAGCTTTATTAATAGTGAGGAAATTAATTCTATGTGGGTAGTTTCAAAATTATTAATAAACATTTTAGGAATAGAAATTATGTATTTTTCAATAAAATTTTGGATATCTAAAGAATCTTTATTTGCATATTCCTTATTTAAGATTCTACATATAATAATTATCGTGTTAGTCAATAACTGTGTTGGTTTCAGTTTAAGTCCGTTTTATGGGACTCAAAAAGTTATAGCATATGATTATCCAATGAAATGCGAGGTGATAATCACATGAAAAATAAAATTGCGACCCTGTTTGACTGCATCAAAACCCTTTGTGAATCTGATATCGAAAGGATCATCAGCTTTGTGCTGGGTATCGTTTCTGCTAACCAGCAGCCGGACAGGCCGGCAT
>OFFW01000491.1_pt1 | contig 29054 bp, 22 predicted proteins | sample 1521501 | NCBI WGS metagenome assembly OFFW01 (sample SAMEA3504107, study PRJEB24116) | mouse gut metagenome | biome: mouse gut; feature: mouse-associated habitat; material: faeces | place: Denmark | collected 2011
AGTTTTTGGTGAGGAAAAATTTCATGTGGTACTACTTTTTCTCTCATCTAGGGATAAAGGCTATCTGGTAGATTATGAAAAAAGTGCAGATGTCTTTGGCCAAATAGAGCCATATCAGGCAGACGCAATCAAGAGAGCGAAAGTGCGCGCGGAAGAGGCAGGTGCGGATTTTGCCACTGTAATATGCCGCGACAGCAATCCTGTAACAACTGTGTATGAGCTGGTTGATTACCTGAACAGCCAAAGAATATAGCGGGAATATAGGATAAGGATTGCAGCAAAAAACAAAGCTGAGGTGACATCTGAAATGAGCAAATGGCCACCTACTGGAAAAGCATATTTTCGAGCCCATTGACTTTTTGTGGCATGAGGACAGTTGTGCATGGCGCTGCCTTTAGGGCAGCGCCTTTTGCACCAAAGGCTTCGTGTCGATGGCGATAAGGCTCGCCGCAATGCTTCATTGAAGGTGACGGCCTGTATTCCTGACATCTGACCCGGCACCTTTTACGGCGCTCAGTGGGGCGCAAAATAGACCAGATTCGCATCAAACGCATTTTCTTCCCCGCAGCGCCTCAGCTGACCGCTTCCGGTCACCGTATATTTCCTCCCGTCCGTTTCTTCCCGGGTGTACGTGTCGAACCATTGCTCCATTCCGGCCTTCAGTTCGCGTACAAGATCGGCATACGCTTCCTGGCCGATCAGGTTCCGTGCCTCCTCCGGATCGTCTTCCATATGATAAAGCTCATCCGGCCCATCCGGATATCGGCTTACGTATTTCCAGCGTCTGGTTCGAATCATCCGTGTCCTGCTGTATTCATCAAAGACGACCACCCGGTCCGGTGCCTCCTTCCGGGGCTCCCGGATCAGCTGCATCATGCTTTTTCCGGGCTGCATGGGCTCTGCTTCGAACGGACAGCCGGCCATCTCCAGGATTGTCGGATAGAAGTCGTACTGGCATGCCATCTGATGGCAGACCGCGCCCTTTTCCCCGCCCGGCATCCGAACGATCAATGGCACCTTGATTGCAGTATCAAACATGTTCTGCGGATATGTCCCGTTCCCCTTTCCCCAGATTCCGTGATGTCCCATATTCATTCCGTTATCCGCGGTAAAGATTACGATGGTATCTTCCAGGAGCCCCTGCCTGCCCAACTCGTCCATGATCTTTCCGATGCCTTCATCCATTGCGCTGATGGCGGCATAATACCCCCGCAGGTTCTCGGCCCGTTTCTCCGGCGTATCCCCCACCGGACAGGTTCCGACCTGATCCGGATGGACCGGCAGATCCGGCGTCGCCTGAAACCCACAGTCTCTGTACCAATCCAGGAACCGCTTAGGATGCTGGCTTTCGTCCCAGGGGCTATGGGGCGCGGTGTAGTGGACGCTCAGATAAAACGGCTTTTCCTGCTGCGCGAATTCTCCCACATACTGCACCGCTTTTTCCGTAATCAGATCGGTGATATATCGCTTCGGCGCAGAAAAGACGCCGTCCTCGCACACATCCGGATCGAAGTAATGGCTGCAGCCTCCGGCTCCGATCGTGAACCATTTGTCAAAGCCCTTCTTCTTCTCCGCGTTATTGCCGAGATGCCATTTCCCGCTGAGCCCACAGACATATCCGTTTTCCGCCAACACATCCATATAGGTTTTGTGCCCCTCCAGATATTCGATGGCCCTATCCCTTGTCCGGAACCGGGAATGGTTTGCCATTTCCGGATATCTGTCCGTATCGATGTTCCCTCCTGCAATCCAGTCCAGCACGCCATGGCAGGACGGTGCCTTTCCGGTTACGATGGAGGCTCTTGCAGGAGAGCATACCGGAGACGCACAGTAAAATTCGTCAAACCGGACTCCGTTCTCCGCAAGCCTGTCCAGGTTCGGTGTGCGCAGATCTTCATTTCCCGCGCAGTGCATTGCCCATGCCCCCTGATCGTCTGACAAAATAAAAACGATATTCGGCTGCTTTTTCATGATTTCCACATCCTCTCGGTCTTTCTTTCCATTCACGAAACCGCAAACAGTCCCATGCCGACTGCAAATACCCGCTGCATGCTGCAGCGGGCATAGGCTCAGATATCCAGCTCCGGCGGCACGTCCAGTTCCTCGGGGGCATATTTCCCGTTCTTCTTCCGCTGGCGGACGCACTCCGTCAGCAGGTACTCTATCTGACCGTTGACCGAGCGGAAGTCGTCCTCCGCCCAGGCGGCGATGGCGTCATAGAGCTTGGGGGACAGCCGCAGGGGAACCTGCTTCTTGGCGTCTGCCATCAGTAAAGGCTCCCGGAATTCACGATGGGCTGGGCATCATGATTCCCGCACAGGACCACCAGCAGATTGGAGACCATCGCCGCCTTGCGCTCCTCATCCAGCTGTACCACATCCTTCTCGTTCAGCCGCTCCAGGGCCATCTCCACCATGCCCACGGCGCCGTCCACGATCATCTTCCGGGCGTCTATGATGGCGGAGGCCTGCTGGCGCTGCAGCATCACGGCCGCGATCTCCGGGGCGTAGGCCAGGTAGGTGATTCGGGCCTCCACCACCTCGATGCCGGCCTCCTTCACCCGGGCCTGGATCTCGTCCCGTATCCTGGCGGCCACCACATCGCTGGAGCCCCGCAGACTCCCTTCGTCCGCATGGCCGTCCCCGGTGGTGTCCACATTGGGGGCCACGTCATAAGGGTAGACCCGCACCACCTGGCGCAGGGCGCTGTCGCACTGGAGGGAGAGGAATTCCTTGTAGTTGTCCACGTTGAACACGGCCTTGGCCGTATCCACGATCCGCCAGGTCACCGCGATGCCGATTTCCACAGGATTCCCCAGGCAGTCGTTGATCTTCTGTCTGCTGTTGTTCAGGGTCATGATTTTCAGGGACAGCTTCTTGCTGCCGTAATCGGCGGCAAGGTTCATGCCCTGGACCCCGCTTGCTACGGCCAGCAGCCCGCTGCCGGGCTCCGACACGTCCCCGCTCTGGCTCAGCTTTGTCTTGGCCGCCGGGTTCACGCCTACGCAGAAGGGATTGACGTAGTAGAAGCCGTTCTCCTTCAGGGTGCCGATGTACTTGCCGAACAGGGTCAGCACCAGGGCCTCCTGGGGCTTCAGGACCTTAAGGCCCAGGAGAGGGATCCAGCCAAGGGTAAGCATTGCGATGCCGATGACGAGCCCTGTGACGCTGAAGGCCGAGGCACCGTACCTGTCGATATCGATGCCGCCGATGACCACTGCGGCAATGGCCGCCGTATAGGCCAGGATTACTGTCAGCAGGACGGCCATACCGTTCTTTGCGCTTTTTAAGAGTTTTTCTTCCATAGAAAATTCCTCGCTTTCTTCGCTTGTGTCTTTAGAGGTTCGGCTGATATTAAAATGATATCATATTGATTTTTGCTTTGCAAGGGATTTGCGTGAATTTTTGAAAAAAGTTTGAATAAGTTTGATAAGAGCGGCCTGAAGCTTGCGGATTCTATGGAAAACATGGTACAATGGCATATAAAGAGAGGAGGAATCGGAATGGAAGCACTGAGGAAAGAAGCATTTTATACGATAGATGACATCTATGCTTTGCCGGACGGAGAGCGGGCAGAGCTGATTGACGGACAGATTTATTATATGGCTCCTCCGAGTCGGACGCATCAGAGGCTCAGCATGTTTTTGTCCAGCGCCATACTGGCACATATCAGGGAAAAGGGAGGAGGCTGCGAGGTCTATGCGGCGCCTTTCGCGGTATTCCTGAACGATGACGACGTCAACTACGTGGAGCCGGATATCTCCGTCATATGCGACACTTCGAAACTGGACGAAAAGGGCTGCCATGGGGCACCGGACTGGGTCATAGAAATCGTGTCTCCCAGCAGCAGATCCATGGACTACTTTACCAAGCTGTTCAAGTACCGCACGGCAGGCGTAAGGGAATACTGGGTAGTGGATTCCCACAGGAAGACGGTGACCGTATACCAGTTCGAGCAGGATCAGATGAATGAGTACGCCTTTGGGGAGAGCGTCCCCGTGGGCATTTATGAGGGATTTTCCATTACGGTTTCGTAATCGGGGACTGCGGTCTTTACCAAAGCGATTCCATCAAAGCTGCCAGGCAATGTTTCAGGGGCTAGCGGGAAATGATGCCATTTCCTGACAGCCCCATATTTTTGCAAATCAGAAGGGAAAGTGTCGGCAGATTCCGTGGACGCCCGGCGCGGCGGGTAGGGAGGAGCGTCTTCCCTACCCGACTTTCACGTCATTGGGGCTTTCCTTCCCTTCCACATAATCCATGGCATTGCGCAGCGTGGTGGCGGCGATGGCCCCCAGGGCCTCCCTGGTGAAGAACCCCTGATGGGAGGTGATCATCACGTTGGGGAAGGACAATAGCCTTGCCGTGGTGGAGTGCTCCAGGATTTCGTCCGACCGGTCCTCGAACACATTGTTGGTCTCCTCCTCGTACACGTCCAGGCCCACCCCCGCGAACTTGTGCATGCGGATTCCCTCGATCAGGTCGTCGGTCTTCACCAGCGCGCCCCGGGAGGTGTTCACCAAAATGACCCCGTCCTTCATCTGCCGGATGGTGTCGATGTTGATGATATGGTAGGTGGAGTCCATCAGCGGACAGTGCAGGGAAATGACATCACTGTCGGAAAGGAGCCGTTCCAGGGAGACGTACTCCACGAACTCCTTCAGGGACTCGTTCTGGTACACGTCATAGGCTATGACCTTCATGCCGAAGCCCCGGCAGATGCGGCACATGGCCGCGCCGATCTTCCCGGTGCCGATGATGCCCGCGGTCTTCTGATAAAAGTTGAAGCCCATGAGGCCGCTCAGGCTGAAATCATTCTCCCGGACTTTATTGTAGGCCTTGTAGAGGCGGCGGTTGCTGGCCAGCGCCAGCGCCATGGCGTGCTCCGCCACGGCCTCCGGGGAGTAGCCGGGCACGCGCATGACCCGGATGCCGTATTTCCCGGCGGTCTCCAGGTCTACGTTGTTGAATCCGGCGCAGCGCATCAGCAGCAGGGTGATGCCCTTCTCATGGAGGATCTCCATGGTCTGGGTGCCGATGTCGGAACTGACGAAGGCGCAGACGGCGTCGAAGCCCTCCGCCAGGGCCGCGGTGCGGGGATCCAGGTCGGATTTTGTGTACTCGATGGTGATGCCTTGGTAATCCTTCAGGGTGTCCTGGAAGGATTCCTTGTCATAGCTTTTGGTGTCGTAGAACAGGATTTTCATAATGGTCTCCTCTCTTTTTCGGATATATCTGTCAATTCCAGTATGTGCTGGAGCTGCTGACGATTTTCGTCTCCCCATCCTCCGTTGTGGAATAGATCCTGGTGATCCCCCACCACTGGGCGCTTGTGTCGCCCTCCCGGACATCGTAGGAATAGGACGCCTCCACGCTCAGCCCGGGATGCTTTTTCACAAGGGCCTCAAAGGCCCTGGAGATTGTTCCCTCCGTATGGGTTGTAATGGAAACATTATACCATACTTTTCCCATCGCGGCACATTTTTATCACAGGGATCCGCCCCTTTTTAAAGGTTGACAGATTGACGGCCGGCGGATATGATTAGAGAAAGGCCCGGAGAGGGCGGACCAGACAGAGTCTGACAAAGAAACGGAGGAAAATCATGACGATACCGGAGGCATTGAAGAACAGAGCAAAAAAGCTGGAGGCATATTACCAGGCCCACTACAGCCCACTGGCGCCGCTGGCGGCCCAGTGTTTCCTGAACACCATGGAGACCACGGTGAAGCAGGCGGAGGACGGAGGTTGCTTCGTCATCACCGGGGACATCCCCGCCATGTGGCTGCGGGATTCCGCGGCCCAGGTGAGGCCCTATGTGAAGTATGCCGGAGAGGACGGCCAGCTCCAGGAGATCCTGGAGGGCATCATCGCCAGGCAGGCGAAGATGGTCTGCGTAGACCCCTATGCCAACGCGTTTAACGAAAGCGCCAACGGGGCGGGGGCGGGATACGAGGACGAGACTTTGGAGAACGCCCATGTGTGGGAGCGCAAGTATGAGGTGGACTCCCTCTGCGCCCCTCTTTATCTGGGGTACTATTACTGGAAGGAGACGGGGATCGACAGGATATTTACGGAGGAATTCCATGAGATGATCCGGGAGATCGTCCATACCTTTACCGTGGAGCAGGACCACAGGAACTCCCCCTACTTCTTCCGGCGCTACAACTGCGTGAAGACGGACACCCTGCCCTGTAAGGGGAAGGGCCGTCCTGTGAACGTCACGGGCATGACATGGTCGGGCTTCCGCCCCTCGGACGACACCTGCTGCTTCGGCTACCTGATTCCCTCCAACATGATGGCGGTGCAGGCGCTGGGCTTCGGGGCGGAGATCTGCAGGGAGTGCTACGGGGACGAGGCCCTGGCGAAGGAGTGCGGGGAGCTTGCGGAGGAGATTCGGGACGGCATCGAGACCTACGGAGTGGTGGAGCATCCCAAGTACGGGAAGATATACGCCTACGAGACGGACGGCTTCGGCAACCACATCCTGATGGACGACGCCAATTCGCCCAGCCTGCTGGCCATGCCCTATCTGGGGTATTGCGATAAGGATGATGCGGTATACCGGAATACCCGCAGGTTCCTTCTGTCGGAGGACAACCCTTATTACTATGAGGGCAGCCTGGCAAAAGGGATGGGGAGCCCCCATACGCCCGCGGGCTTCGTATGGCATATCGGCATCACCATGCAGGCATTGACCTCCGACGACAGGGAGGAGATACTGCAGTGCCTGGACATGCTGGCAAAGACCCACGCCGGGACCAACTACATGCACGAGTCCTTCGACCCCTCCGCGCCGGAGGAGTTCACCCGGCCCTGGTTCGCCTGGGCCAACACCCTGTTCGCGGAGCTGCTGGACAGGCTGATGGAAGAGGGCTTTTTCGCCTGATGTGAGGCGCGGAAAGACCGGGCGGCGGACTGGATCCAGTGTGAGGGGACATTGCCGGAAAGGGCGGGGGAAGGAGCTGGCCTCAATCCATCCCCAGCCCTCTCTCCAGAATCCTGGTGCAGACATCCGCCATGGCCTCCGGGCTTGGCGCGTCCGGCTGGGACAGCCAGGTCTCGATGACGCCAGTGCAGCCGGACACGGCGAAGGACTCCATGTAACAGCCGTCGCTGTCGGCCTGCCTGGCGGTGAAGATGCTGTCCAGCCGCTCCTTTACCAGGTTCTTCAGCCGGTTCACGAAGGCCAGATCCCCGTGGGGCCCGATCATGGCCCTGACCACCGCCCTGTGCCGTTCCAGGAAGGAGAAGATTTCCAGCAGCGTGGCCCGGGACGCATGGACCGGGGTATCCGGCTTCAGCGTCCGGTCGATGATGCCATGGAATTCCAGGAACAGCTCGTCCTCCAGCTGCGCCAGCATGTCATAGACATCGCTGTAGTGCAGATAAAAGGTCCCCCGGTTGATGTCCGCCAGGTCGGACAGCTCCTTCACGGAGATATCCTTCACATCCTTGGTCTCCATCAGCTGCATCAGACCCTGCAGCAGCAGGGCTTTGGTTCTCCGGACTCTCCGGTCCGTCTTCGCGTCTGCCATCGCATGATTCCTCCTTTTCGCTCGCCACGGGTATTTCTAAACATTTCATAAATATGCGACACTTCCCGCCGCAAATGTCCAGAAAGATACATTTCCCCCAAAACTGTTTATTGCGCTTCTCTCTGTTTCCATTATAATTACATTTGAAGAATAAATCAACTGTTGTTAAGTAAAGAACAGAAATATGTTTTATGGACGGCTGCCGGAAAACGCGCCGAGGGCTGGCAACAGAGAAAGGCAATGGCATTTTTTTATGGAAACGGAAAAAGAGAAGAAGGACAATTCTTTCATGATGCGGCTCTCCACCCTCATCGTGGATAAGCGGAAGGGCTTCTACCTGGTGTTCATCCTGTTGATTCTGTACAGCGTGCTCACCATGGATAAGGTGAAGGTCAACAACGACCTGACCTCCTACCTGCCGGATACCACGGAGACCCGCCAGGGGCTGGACTTGATGGATGAGCAGTTCCTTACATACGGCACTGCCCGTATCATGGTCTGCAATGTGACCTATGAGGAGGCCCAGGGGCTCTCGGAAGAGCTCCGGGAGATGGACGGGGTGGCGATGCTGGACTTCGAGGACACGGAAGAGTACTACCACGACATGGAGGCCCTGTTCAAGGTGACCTTTGACGGGGAGGCGGGAGACGAGACGGCGCAGGAGCATCTGGACAGCGTGCTGGAGGCCCTGTCCGGGTACGATGTGTACTATTCCTCGGACATCGGCCAGGAGGAGCGGGACGCGGCGGATCTAAGCAATGACATGATCGTCATCCTGCTGCTGGCAGGGGTGGTCATCGTGGCGGTGCTGCTGTTCACTTCCACTACATACGCGGAGATTCCCGTGTTCCTGATGACCTTCATCGTGGCGGCCATCCTGAACAAGGGGACGAATTACTGGTTCGGCACCATCAGCTTCGTCACGGATTCCATCGCCGTGGTGCTGCAGCTGGCGCTGGCCGTGGACTATGCCATCATCCTTTGCCACCGGTTCATGGAGGAGCACGAGGACAAGGAGGCCAGGGAGGCCGTGATCGTGGCCCTGAGCAAGGCCATCCCGGAGATTTCCTCCAGCTCCCTGACCACGGTGTCCGGCATGGTGGCCATGATGTTCATGCAGTTTAGGATCGGCTATGACATGGGCATCGTGCTGGCAAAAGCCATCGTACTGAGCCTGATCTCCGTGTTCTTCCTGATGCCCGGGCTGCTGCTGACCTTTGCCAAGGCCATAGACCATTCCCATCACAAAAGCTTCGTGCCGAACATCACGGCCGTGGGGAAGTTCTGCGTGCACACCAGGTTCGTCATACCGCCACTGCTGGTGGTGGCGGTGATCGCCGGGGCGGTGCTCTCCGGCAGGGCGGATTATGTGTACGATGTGAACACGCTGCAGTCCAAGAACATGAGCGAGAACAAATTCTCCGTGGAGATGGTGAACAGGAACTTCGGCACCGTGAACCAGCTGGCGGTCATCGTGCCGGGCGGCGACTATGAAAAGGAGGGACAGCTGCTGCGGGAACTGGAGCGTCTGCCGGAGGTGGATTCCTGCATGGGCCTGGCCAACATCGAGGCCATGGACGGCTATGTGCTGACGGCCCAGCTCTCCCCCAGGGAGTTCGCGGAGCTGATCGACATGGACATCGAGGTGGCGAACCTCCTCTACTCCGCCTACGCGGTAGACGACAGCAATTACGGGGCGCTGCTGGGCGGCATCAACGAGTACAAGGTGCCGCTGATCGACATGTTCCTCTTCATCTACGACCAGAAGGAGCGGGGGAACATCACGCTGGAGGACGACCTGGAGGAGACGCTGACGGATGCCTACTCCCAGATCAGCATCGCAAAGAACCAGCTGCTGGGGGAGCGGTGCAGCCGCTTCGTGCTGGAGCTGTCCGTGCCCTCGGAGGGGGAGGAGACCTATGCCGCTCTGGAGCGGATCCGGGGGGTGACGGCGAAATATTATGGCGATGAGGAGGTCTACCTGGTGGGCAATTCCACCAGCAACAAGGACCTGAGCGATTCCTTTGTCATGGACAACAATATCATCACCATTCTGACGGCCCTGTTCGTCATGGCAATCCTGCTGTTCACTTTCCAGTCCGCGGGGCTGCCCGTGCTGCTGGTGGTGACGATTCAGGGGAGCATCTGGATGAACTTCTCCCTGCCATATCTCACGGGAGAGGTGGTGTACTTCCTGGGATATCTGGTGGTGTCCGCCATCCAGATGGGGGCCACGATAGACTATGCTATTGTAATAACAAGCCGGTACATGGAACTGAAGACCTATATGCCCATCAAAAAGGCGATTGTGGAGACCCTGAACCAGGCGTTCCCTACAATCGTCACCAGCGGCTCCATGCTGGTGGCGGCGGGCTTCATCATCAGCAATGTGTCCAGCAACGCGGTGGTGGCGGCCATCGGGCTTGCCCTGGGCCGGGGGACATTGACGTCCATCGCGCTGGTGCTGCTGGCCCTGCCCCAGACGCTGCTGATCGGAGACATCATCATCGAAAAGACGGCGTTCACCTTGAAGCGTGAGACGATCAAGCCGCTGCCCTCAGGCGGCAGGATACGGATGAGCGGCCACATCAAGGGCTATGTGAACGGTGTCATAGACGGGGAGTTCTCCGGCGTGATCGACGGCGAGATGGGGGCCGTGGTGCGGGCGAAGGACAGCGTGGAGCAGCTTCGGGAATATAAAGTGGAGGCCGGGGAGGCGCAGCCCAGGCTGGCGGTGGAGGACGGAGACGCCGGGGAGCCTGGGGAAGACCTGCCGGAGGGAGACGCAGAGGAAGACCTGCGGGGGCCCGATGGCGTAGGAGCGGACGGCTTTGCGTGGACAGTAGACGGAAGCGGAAAAGGCAGAGGCGGAGAGCCGGAAGAAGACGGAGAACAGGAGGCGGCGGATCATGAAGCGTAGCAACAGAAGCAGACGGATGGCATGGATGGCATTGGCGGGCATCCTGGCCCTACAGGACGCGCTGCCGGTATGGGCCGCGGAGCCGACGGCATTCGGACAGCTGATTTCCGGGGACAGCGCCGGGGAGGGGCAGAAGCCGGAGAGCGAATACATTAGGATATCCATAGCCACGGAGGAGGATTTGGCCCGGCTGGCCCTGGACTGCCAGGTGGACGCCTGGTCCAGGGATAAGTATGTGACCCTGGAGAACGACATTGTCCTGCGGGAGCACCGCGGCCTGACCATCCCCAGCTTCGGCGGCATCTTCGATGGCGGGGAGCATACGGTTTCCGGTCTGGAGCTTGCTGCCGATGGCTCCGCGGTGGGGCTGTTCCGCTATGTGCAGGAGGGCGGCGTGGTGCGGGGCCTTGCCCTGTCAGGAACGGTGGCTCCCGGCGGCAGCAAGAGCCAGGTGGGGATACTGGCCGGGATCAACTACGGCAGAATCGAGAACTGCAGCGTCTCCGGGAACGTGGCCGGGGCGGAGGATGTGGGCGGCATCGCCGGGGCCAACAGGGCCACGGGGGAAATCCGCCGCTGCCAATCCGCGGCCTATGTCACAGGCGACCACTGCGCGGGGGGCATCTGCGGCAGCAACCAGGGGACGATCAACAATTGCCAGAACCTGGGCAGCGTCAATACCCACAGCACGGAGGTGAGCTATAGCATAGAAGACATCACCATGGAGGGGATTGAGGACATTAACAGTGCGAAAAATGTGGCGGTGCACACGGACACGGGAGGGATTGCCGGTTACTCGGATGGAAAAATCTATTATTGCGCCAATTCCGGCACGGTGGGCTACCAGCATGTGGGCTACAATACCGGGGGCATCGTGGGCAGGCTCCACCAGGGCTATCTGCAGAACTGCACCAACACGGGGCATGTGCTGGGCAGGAAGGACGTGGGCGGCATCGCGGGGCAGCTGGAGCCTTTCCTGGAGATCCAGTACCTGAACGACAAGCTGGGCGAGCTGGACAGGGAGACGGAGGTGTTCTTCAACCTGCTGGAGGCGGCCCATGAGGACATCAGCGGCTATGGCGAGGAGGCGGCGGAGCTGTCAAGGAGCATCAGCGGCCATCTCAACACCGCTTCCGCGGCGGGCGCAGGCCTCACCGGGACGGCTAATGAGCTGTGGTACATCTACAACCAGGAGCTGACGGGGATAGGCGATGATTTGAGCCGTTTGAACGGGGAGTGGAGGGGCCAGGCACAGAACGACAGGGACCAGGCGGAGGCCGGGACGGCAGGAACAGCAGGAACAGGGACGGATGAATCCGGAATAGAGGAATCCGGGACGGAGGCGTCCGGAATCAACCTCACCGGAGAGGTGTACATCGGAGACATGCAGACAGAGCAGGAATCCGGAGAGGGGAATCCGGCCGGTCAGGAGGGAGCCGGAGGACAGGATTCCGGGGAAAGTGCCGGGGTACCGTCTGAGGGACAGGCGCAGGAGGCTTCGGCTGCACGGACAGAAGCGGAGGATGCGGCGGAACAGGAAGTTAAGCCAAAGGATTCGTCAGAAGGCGAAGAGGCCGGAGGGCAGAATCCCGACGGAGGCGCTGACGGAAGCCATATCTTTGAGGGCGATGCAGACCGGCCCGGCTCTGACGAAACAGATCCTGACCGGCCGGATTTCGACAAACCGGACATTGATAAGCCGGATTTTGGCTTCCCCGATTTCGACAAGACAGACATCGACAAGGCAGATATCGAGAAGCTGGGAAAGGACATAGAGAGCTACATGGCGGCCCTGCGCAGGTTCGGCGAGGGCGTGGGCACCCATCTGGGCACCATCACCTCCGCCACCAGCGACCGCAGCGGCGGCATTGGGGACAATCTGCAGACCCTGAACCAGGAGCTGGAAGCGGCGGGGAATGACCTGCTCCGGCTGGCGGAGGTGCTGCAGCAGGGCGGGGACAGGACTTCCGCCGATGTGGACGCCCTGCTGGCCCAGGCCAAGGTGGTGCGCCGCTGCATCAACGAGCTGCGGGACGACCTGTTCCGCTATGAGGGCATCACGGTGGAGGACGCCTCGGACGAGGCCGCAGGCGGCGACCTGGAGAACCTGGGGGCGGAGCAGCCCCAGGAGGCCTACTATGACACCACCTCTTTCCAGCAGGGGAAGATCACCCTCTGCATCAACCAGGGGACAGTGGAGGCGGACACCAATGTGGGCGGCATCACCGGGCTGATAGCCACGGAATACGACTTCGACCCGGAGGACGACATCACCCTCACCGGAGCGGAGAGCTTCCGCATCGAGCAGTCCGTAAAGGCCGTGGTGCGGGAGAGCCGCAACCTGGGCACCATAACGGGCAAGAAAGACTACGTGGGAGGAGTCGTGGGCAAGGCGGATTTCGGCGCGGTGGTCTCCTGCGAGTCCTACGGGGCGGTGGAGAGCACGGGAGGGAGCTTTGTGGGCGGCATCGCCGGTTCCTCGGACTACTGCGTCAGGAGCTGCTATGCGATGGGCCCTGTGTCCGGGGAGACCTATGTGGGCGGCATCGCGGGCCGGGGCTGCGACATCTTCTACAGCTATGCCTACCCGGAAATCGATTGCTCCGGAGAGAGGGCAGGCTCTGTGGCAGGGTGGCTTCGGGAAGAGGGAATCCTCTGGGGGAACTATTATGTCCAGGGGAACGTGCCCGGCGTGGATTCCGTGGGCTACGAAAGCGGCGCTGCGCCCCTGCCTTATGAGGAGTTCTGCCGCCTGGAGGGCGTGCCGGAGGCGTTCTCGGAATTCACGGTGAGCCTGCAGGCGGATGGCCGGGAGCTGGCCTCGTTCCGATGCGCCTACGGCGATGCCATCGACGGGAGCCTGATTCCCCAGGTGCCCGAAAAGGAGGGATATTACGGCACATGGCCTGATTTTGACTGGGATTTCGTCACCGGGAACCAGGTGCTGGAGGCACGGTACGAGAGATGGGTCACTTCCCTGGCCAGCGAGGAAAAGGATGCGGAGGGCAGGCCGCTGGTGCTGGTGCAGGGAGAGTTCCTGCCGGAGAGCAGGCTGAAGCTGGAGCAGGGGCCGGAGGGCGGCACGAGGCTCTCCGTGTGGCTGGACGGCCGGGAGCCTGACAGCGTCTACGAATCCGGGCTTCTGGTGCGGGCGCTCTGTGAGGATGCGGAGCATACTACAGTGGAGCTTTGGACAGGGAACGGCTACCAGGCGGTTGAGAGCAGCACGGTGGGAAGCTACCTGGAATTCCCCATGGAGGGAGGACCCGCCCTGGAAGGAGAATCCTCCTCGAATGCCGAGAGGGCTTTCCGTCTGACTGCTGCGGAGAAGGACAACGGAAAGCTTGTGGCAATCGCCTGCGCCGGAGGATGCGCGGCAGCCGCAGCGCTGTTGATTCTGCTGATTGGAAAAGCCAGGAAGCGCCGCGGGAAGCCTGGGAGAAAGGGGATGGAACAGCAGGAGAAATCCGTGAGGAAGCGGAAAAAGCGCCGGCAAAAGCCTGCGGGAAAGAGGAGGCGGCAGACAGGCGAAGAAGCGGTTGAAGAGGAGGGCGATGACAAGGACAATATATGAAAATCCTCAAAAGAGCAGTTTCCATTTTCCGGAATTTACTGTATAATGGATCTTAGACAATAGAATCCTGCATTTGGATTCTATTGTAGAATTTGGTTAATAGAATCCTATTGAACTTAACTGGAGGACCATCTTCGTGAGGAAAAAGAACACCCTGCTCCAACTGTTCCTGAATATGCTCTATATCAGCGCGTTCACCTTCGGAGGCGGCTTCGTCATCATCACCCTGATGAAGCGGAAATTCTGCGACGAGCTGGGGTGGCTCGAGGAGAAGGAGATGCTGGACATCACGGCGCTGGCCCAGTCCTCGCCGGGGGCCATCGCGGTGAACGCTGCCATCCTGGTGGGCTGGAAGCTGGCCGGGGCAGCGGGCATGGCCGTGGCCGTGACGGGGACCATTATCCCGCCCATCGCCATCCTGTCGGCCATTTCCTATATCTACGAGGCCTTTGCCTCCAACGTATACGTGGGCTACGTGCTGAAAGGGATGCAGGCCGGAGTGGTGGCCGTGCTCTTCGATGTGGTGTACACCATGGGGGCCGGGGTGGTGAAGGCCAAGTCCTGGCTGAACTATGGCCTGATGGCAGCGGCATTCCTGGCCACGGCAGTGTGGAAGATAAATGTGGTATACATCATCCTGGCAGCGGTGGCCGTGGGCATCCTGTCCCGGGGATATGCGAAGTGGAGAGAAGGAAAGCCCTGAGCCGGTGCAGGGCAAGGGGCGCGGAACGGAAGCCGTGCCCCTTGGCACGCCGTGAGGCGGCTGCCGGGGTGAAAAGCGTTCTGCATCGGTCCTGCCGTATGTGCCGCTGCAGACGGCAGGACGGGAAGTCTGGAAAGGAGAGTCATGGGGATTTATTTAGAGCTGTTCTGGAGCTTCATCCAGGTAGGGATGTTCAGCATCGGCGGAGGCTACGCGGTCCTGCCTCTGATACAGAGCCAGGTGGTGGAGCGCCACGGCTGGCTCACCGCTGGCGAGTTCAATGACCTGATTACCATAGCCGAGATGACGCCGGGGCCCATGGCCGTGAATTCCGCCACTTTCGTTGGGATACGGATCGCTGGGATTCCGGGGGCGCTGGTGGCCACCTTCGGGTGCATCCTGCCCTCCCTGATTCTTGTGTCGATTCTGGCAAAGCTGTACTTCAAATACCAGAACCTGGATGCCATCCAGAATATCTTAGGCCGCCTTCGGCCTGTGATTATCGCGCTGATTGCAGCCGCGGCCCTGTCCATTTTGAAGACGGTAGTGGCATCGGAGGGCGGTCTGTCCGTGAACGGCATCAACCTGTCCGGAATCCTTCTGGCCGCTGGGGCGTTCTTTGTGCTGCGCAGGACGAAGAAGAGCCCGATCCTGATCATGGTGGCCTGCGGCGGCGTGAACCTGCTCCTGAATCTCCTGATATAGATGGAAATCCCTTACAGATGTCTCATTGCTTTGCGGAGATGGCTGGACAATGACCAGGGATGTGTCAGCGCTGGGATTCGTGCTGTGGCAGGAAATTTAGAAATCTGAGAAAATAAGGGAAAGCGCTTGCCGGGGGTAGGCGTTTTTCTGTCTGTTTTGTCAAAAAGATTTTGCCGAAAAACAAAAATGATTTGCAAAGTGCCTCATCCTGTGTTATGCTAAATACAGAGCAGATTTTCTTTCGGTAAAAGTTCTGAATGCAGTTTCGGCTATTCTTGTAAATCGGAAAATTCCTGCTTGTATATCCGGAAAAATAGTGGGAGTTTCCCAGGAACCTCCCCAAAAATCGAAGAGGGAGGTATGGCATAGGTGGCGGAGAAAGACATACTGGAGAAAATCCTGATGTCCCATGCGGATGTGTTCGCGGACTGTGTGAACGCGCTTGACTACGGCGGGAGGAACAGGGTTAAGGCCGGGGACTTGTGCCCCGCGCCCACGGAAAGCTTCTACCGTGGCAGAAGGGGGATGCGTAATCAGTTCTGCGATGTGAGTTTCTATCTTATGGAAGGAGACAGAATAGCCCTGCAATATATCATAGGGAACGAGACCAGGCTGCGAAAAAGACAGATTCTGCGCAAGGCATCCTATCAGGGCGGCATCTACAGACTGCAGATGGAAGGGCAGGGAGAGGTATATCCTGTGATAGGGACGGTGCTGGACTGGACGGGGAAGAGGAGCCGGATACCCTTAAGCCTGCACAGGCTGCTGGCTCAGGGAGGTGCGTCCCGGGAGGATCTGGAGCTGGTGGATGAGATGAAGCTGGCAGTCTGGCATATGCGGAACCTTTCCCGGGAGGTAAGGAATAGATTTGTCAGCGACTTGGGCTTTGTAGTGGACTATCTGAATGAGGGTAATTTTGAAGGCCGTAGAGGGCAGCGGATCTGCCATGGGAAGGCGCTGTGCGAGATGATGGAGGCCCTTACTGGGGACACAAGATTCACGGATTTGGTGGAGGAGCTGCAGGACAGACAGGAGAAAGGGGAGGAGATTGTCATGTGTGAGTATATTGATATGCTGGAGGCACGGGGAGTGATAAAGGGTGAGAACAGGCTGGCTGCACTGCTGACAAAGCTGTATTCCCTGGGGCGGGACGAGGACGCAAGGCTGGCCCTGGACGACAGACAGGTGAGGCTACGGCTGTATGAGGAACTGTGCATCGGGTGAGGAGGGGACATCGCGCCGGGATGCATGCTGTGGCAGAAAAGGAATCGCTGAGAGAATGCGGAAGGAGAGCTTAGGCCATCCGGTTATTCGGATGGCCGTCGATTGCGCAGGCAGGTTCCGCTAAGCCGTCTCCACAGCCCCCTGCCCCTCGAACTGGGAGTTATACAGCTCCGCGTAGAAGCCGCCCTTTCCCATCAGCTCGTCATGGCTGCCCTGTTCCACAATGTCCCCGTCCCGCATGACCAGAATCACGTCCGCGTCCCGGATGGTGGAGAGCCTGTGGGCGATGACGAAGCTGGTGCGGCCCTTCATCAGGTTGTTCATGGCCTTCTGAATCCGAATCTCCGTCCTGGTGTCCACGGAGCTGGTGGCCTCGTCCAGGATTAATATGGGATTGTCCGCCAGGATGGCCCGGGCGATGGTGAGCAGCTGCTTCTGGCCCTGGGACACATTGGAGGCGTCCTCCCCCAGCTCCATCTGATAGCCGCCGGGGAGGGTCTGGATGAAGCGGTGGACATGGGCAGCTTTGGCCGCGGCGATGACTTCCTCGTCCGTGGCATCCAGCCTGCCGTAGCGGATGTTCTCCATGATGGTCCCGTGGAAGAGCCAGGTGTCCTGCAGCACCATGCCGAAGTTCTCACGCAGCTCGCTGCGGTTGAAATTCTGCACATCATGGCCGTCCACCTGTATGGAGCCGCTGTCCACGTCATAGAAGCGCATGAGGAGCTTCACCATGGTGGTCTTGCCGGCGCCGGTGGGGCCTACGATGGCCACTGTCTGTCCCGGCTTCACTTCACAGCTAAAGTCGTGGATGATCGTCTTGTCCGGCCGGTAGCCGAAGCGCACATGGTGGAAGGATACCGCGCCCTGCATCCGCCCCGGGGCAGGCGCATCCTTCAGGGAATCCGGCACTTCCGCGTCCTCCTCCGGCTCCTCCAGGAACTCGAATACCCGTTCCGCCGCCGCGGCCGTGGACTGGAACATGTTGGAGACCTGGGCCACCTGTGTGATAGGCTGTGTGAAATTTTTCACATATTGTATGAAGGCCTGGATTTCGCCTACATCGATGATGCCCCGGATGGCCAGCATGCTGCCGCTGACGGCCACGGCCACGTACCCCAGGTTGCCCACGAAGGTCATGATGGGCTGCATCATGCCGGAGATGAACTGGGACTTCCAGGCGCTGCGGTAGAGGATTTCATTGGTCTCGCCGAATTCCGCCAGGGCGGCCTCCTCCCTGTTGAAGGCTTTGATGATGTTCTGGCCGCTGTAGACTTCCTCAATCTGGCCGTTTATCTTGCCCAGGTAGGTCTGCTGGTCCGTGAAATATTTCTGGGAATGTTTCACCACCACGCCGATGAGCCCGCCCGACACCGGCAGGATCACCAGGGCGATCAGCGTCATCAGGGGGCTGATGGACAGCATCATGATCAGGATGCCCACAATGGTGGCCACCGAGGTGATCAGGGTGGTGATGCTCTGCCCCAGGCTCTGTCCCAGGGTGTCCACGTCATTGGTGATTCGGGACAGCACTTCGCCTACGGTGCGGGACTCGAAATAAGCCATGGGCATGCGGTTGATTTTCTCCGAAATCTCCCGGCGGAACCGGAAGCAGAGCTTCTGGGAGACCTCGGTCATCAAAAGCCCCTGTACGAAGGACAGTAGGGCGCTCAGGGCATAGAGCCCCAGAAGGAGCAGCAGGATCTGGCCGATGCGCTGGAAATTGATGCCGCCTGTGCCCGCGAACTTGGCCATCATGCCCTCAAACAGCTCCGTGGTGGCTTTTGCCAGCACCTTGGGGCCGATGATGTTGAAGACTGTGCTGCCTGCCGCGAAGATCATGACGGCGATCAGTGCAATTTTGTACCTGCCCATGTAGGACAGGAGCTTCCGGAAAGTCCCCTTGAAATCCTTTGCCTTTTCCCCCGGCATCATGCCGCTGTGAGGGCCATGGGGCCCGTGGGGCCGTCTGCCTGGCCTGGCGTTCTTGGCCGCATTGCCGCCAGTGCCAGGGTTTTCAGCCTGGGCCGCATTGCCGCCAGTGCTGGAATTTTCAGCCCGGACAGCATTGCTCTGCGGCGCGCTTTTTCCGCTCCGGGCCGCGCTGTCGGCCGCAGCGCCTGTGTTCGTCCTCTTTTCATCGCTCATACTGTAGCACCTCCCTTCAGTTCCGCCTCGGACAACTGTGACCTAGCGATTTCCCGATACGCCTCGCATTCCCGCAAAAGCTCCCTGTGGGTGCCCATGCCGGCTATTTTCCCATCGTCCAGCACGATGATCCGGTCCGCGTTCAGGATCGTGCTGATGCGCTGGGCCACGATGATTACAGTGGCGTCCCCTGTCTTCTCCCGCAGGGCCCTGCGCAGGGTCACGTCCGTCTTGTAGTCCAGGGCCGAGAAGCTGTCGTCGAACAGATATATTTTGGGCGACTTTGCGATAGCCCGGGCGATGGAGAGCCGCTGCTTCTGTCCGCCGGACACATTGGTTCCGCCCTGGGATATCCCGCTGTGGTACTTCTCCGTCTTGCTCTCTATGAATTCCGTGGCCTGGGCTATCCTGGCCGCCTCCTCCATGCTGCTGTCTGTGATGTCCGAAGCGCCGTCCTGCCATGTGCCGCCGAACTTCAGGTTGGAGGCGATGTCCCCGGAGAACAGCACTGCCTTCTGGGGCACATAGCCCAGGAGGCTTCGGAGTTTGTGCTGGGACAAATCCCGGATGTCCACGCCGTCTATGGTGATGCGGCCCGCCGTCACATCGTAGAACCGGGGAATCAGGTTCAGCAGCGTGGACTTGCCGCAGCCGGTGCTGCCGATGACGGCGGTGGTCTCCCCGGGCCCGGCCGTGAAGGTGAGGTTCTCCAGGGCGTCCTCGTCAGCCCCCGGATAGCGGAAGGACACGTCCTCGAAGCTGACCACGCCCTTTGCCGACCGGAGCTTTTCGTCCTGCACCTGCTCCCTGTCCGTGACGCTGGGGCGGGTGCCTATGACCTCCTCGATTCTCCCTGCGGCCACCCCGGCCCTGGGCAGCATCACGGAGATCATGGTGAGCATCAGGAAGGACATGACGATCTGCATGGTATATGTGATGAAGGCAAGCATGTCGCCCACCATCAGGTTGCCCAGGTCGATGCCCTTTGCCCCGAACCAGACGATCAGAATGCTGATGCCATTCATGATCAGCATCATCATGGGCATCATGATATTCATCACCCGGTTGGTGAACAGTTGGGTCCGCATCAGATCCCGGTTCGCCCTGTCGAACCGCTCCTCCTCGAACCGTTCCCTGCTGAAGGCGCGGATTACCGACACGCCGGTGAGGATTTCCCGGGACACCAGGTTCAGGCGGTCCACCAGAGCCTGCATCTTCTTGAACTTGGGCATGGCCACTGCCATCAGCACGCCCACCAAAGCCAGGATGAGGGCCACCGCCACCGCGATGATCCATCCCATGCCCGTCCTGGTGCCCAGTACCTTCACAATGCCGCCGATGCCGATGATGGGCGCGTACACTACCATCCGCAGCATCATTACCACCACCATCTGCACCTGCTGGATGTCATTGGTGCTGCGGGTGATCAGGGAGGCGGTGGAGAACTGTTCCATCTCCGCGTGGGAGAAGGACACTACCCTGGAGAACACCCGCTGCCGCAGATTCAGGCCCAGCCTCGCCCCGATGCGCGACGCAAGGAAACCCACCAGGATGGCCGTGGCCATCATCACCACGGAATAGGCCAGCATCATGCCGCCGGTTCTGTAGAGGTAGCTTCGCTGGATTTTGCCCAGGTCCATCCCCAGGCTTTCATATTCCGCCTGGAGGAACAGCATGGCCCGCTGGGCGATGACGGTCTCCCCTGTCTCCCCCAGGCTTTCCAGCACCTGATCCCGCAGCGCCAGCACCTGGTCGTCCGTGGGCGCAAGGATTGAGGCCGACAGGTCTGCGGGGGGATTTCCGGCTTCCCCTGAGATGCCGCCGGATTCGGTTCCCGCTGCGTCTGCCGCCTCTGGCCCGCCCACGGCAGTACCTGCCCCGGGCATGCCGCCGGATTCCCTCATGGCGGACAGGATCAGAATCGGTATGCCGATGCATTCATCCAGAGCCTCTTCCGTCTCCTTATCTCCCTGAAAGACATAGCCGCCGTCATCTTCCTGCCCATAGGCGGATGCCATCAAAGCCCGCTCTTCCTGTGTCATGAGGCTCATCAGCCCGGCGTAGGTTTCTGCTCCTAGCCGTCTGGGCACGGCATTCTCGATTCCCTTCTGGCCGATTCCTATGTCCACGATATCCGCCGTGTACTGGGGCAGCGCCAGGTCGCAGTAGGCCTGCACTACCAGCAGGGCGATGATGGCCAGCACGGACCACTTGGATTCCTTTAAGTACTTGAAGATTTTCAGCATATAGGTCTCCTTCCCTTTCCAGAGCACATGTTCGGATATGCCCTGATTATGCCGACGCTCGAAGGCCCGGCTGAGTTTCCAGATTCTTCCCGTGCGGCGGATTCTTACATTATAGTGAGCGATTTGCGCCATTACAATTAAAAAAGGATTAAAAAAATGGAAAAAATGCGAGATAAAAAACCTTGAATTTCCGCAAACAAGCGGCCTTCCCGAGCAGGGAGGCACCGTGTGCGGATTACCTGATTGTGCTGGGAGCCCGGTGGAAGAGCGCAGGCCCCGGCGAGGTGCTGCGCAGACGGCTGGACAAGGCTGTCCCCGACCTGTACAAGGGCAGGCCGGGGGCTTCACGTAAGTATGGCCGGAATCAGGACTGTGACCACGGTGCCTTTTCCGGGACAGCTCCTGCAGGATAAACCATAGGGGGCGCCATAGGCCAGGAGCAGCCGCTCCTGGATGTTGCGGATTCCGTAACCGCTGGAGATTATCCTGCGCTCCGGGGTCTCATGTACGGAAAAGTTGGCCAGAACCGTTTCCTCATCCATTCCCATGCCGTCATCCTCCACGGTGATCCGAATATCACCGTCCAGACGCCGGATGCTTACTTTTAAATGGCCTGTTTTTGACGATTTTTCGAATATTCCGTGAATGATCGCGTTTTCAATAATGGGCTGCAGTACGATTTTGATAATCTGGCAGCAGTCCGCAGAGGGATCCATATCCCATTCTGCGGACACCCTGTTTTCAAAGCGCAGGTTCTGGATTTCCACATAGAGCTTCGCGTGCCTCAGCTCTTCCGCCAGAGTGATCACTTCCCGCCCGCTGCTGAGGGACAGACGATAGAACTGCCCCAAAGCGTTGACCATACGGCTGATCTCCGGAACATTGCGGCTGATGGCGGTGCAGTTGATCAGATCCAGGGAATTATATAGAAAATGCGGGTTGATTTGAGCCTGAAGGGCTTTCAGCTCCAGGTTCTTGATCTGACGTCCGTATTCCACCCGCTCTTCCATCAACATGTCCACCCGATCCATCATCTGGTTGAACCCGTCCATCAGCTGAGCGATTTCGTCCTCCCCCGACGGCTCTAAGCGTACCGCCACATTGCCGTTTTCCACAGCCTGCATGGTACTGGTGAGCTGAGCGATGCGTTTCAGGGTAGACTGGCTGATCAGATAGGCGAGCAGGTAGGCGGCCAGCCCGACGGCCACTACGATGATCAGCATCTCTGCGCTCATTTCCCGGCTTAGCCGAAACACGTCCTTGTGCGGCAGGATACTGGCGAGCAGCCAGCCCGACGGGCCGATTTGTTCGCAGCGGGCATAGTATTCCTGCCCTTCTGCGGAGATGGTCTCCCAGGTGCCGGGAATCAGGGACTGTACCTGGCTGACCAGTGTTTCCGGAGGGATGGGGGAAGCACCGGAATCCGAAGAGAGCAGAATCTGGCCTTTACGCAGCAGCAGCAGCATCCCGTTTTCCGTAATGGAGGTTCCGCACACAATCTGTTCCACCCGGCTTGCGTCGATATCCGCACGTAGGACTGCCAGAGGTTCTTTCACCTTGTTGGGGTTATAGATTACCTGTACGGAAGAGAAACAATTCTGCAGCGATTCATCGGAGGCATCCTGAAAATCAACGGGAGCGCACCACAGGCGGCCGCTGCTCTCTGCGGCTGTTTTGTACCAGGCGTTTAATGCCACATCGCTGATCTGGATGATATTGTTTCTGGTATTGGAGTAGGAATATTCATTGTTCACATAGAGGCGGATGAGATCGATGTCCGCAAGCATGCAGAGATCCTCAAAGGTGGTGGCGAGCTGATCCGAATCCTCCAGGCGGTGGATGTAGGTATAGTCCCGGGAGTCGTTGGAAGCCATGGTGTAGACCAGGGAATCCGTGGACAGGATGTCGATGACCCCGTCCAGGCGTCCCAGAAGGCCCTCCAGGGACAGACAGGTATCATCGAATGCGGTTCGGGCAGCGGAAAAGGTCTGCTCCTGCACCACGGCCCTGACCCGCAGATAGGCATAGAAAGAAAACAGCCCAAGGGGAAGGACGATCAGCAGAAAATAAATGCACATCAGTTTGCTGCCAAGCTTTCCGCAGGCCAGCCACCGCATAAACTTATTCTTCATAGGAATGCCTCTTCTGGTACTCTTTGGGCGACAGCCCCATCTCCCGCGTGAATAGCTTGACAAAATATCTGGCGTCCCCATAGCCCACGGCGTTGGCCACTTCGTAAAGCTTGCGGTCGCTGGAGACGAGCAGTTTTTTGGCATGAAAGAGACGGATTTCCGTGAGCCGCTGATTCACGGTCTTGCCGCAGGACTTCTTATAAGCCGCGCAGAGATAGGTATTGGTGAAGCCCAGGTCTCCGGCAATGGTCTGCACGGTGAGTGCGCAGTCCTGGTAATGGCTTTCCAGATAGCTCTCCACCTGTGAGGCGATATCCGGCAGGGCGGGCTGCAGGGCGCCAAAATATTCCCCCACAGTCTGCAGCAGAATTTCCTGAAGTCCCGCAAGGGTCTCCTGTCTGGACATGGAATAGAGCAGGCGGTCTGTCTGATTGGTGATCGTCCGGATATTGCGGGTGTCGGCAGCATGTAAAAACAGAAAAAGAATCCGGCAGTATACAAGGCGCAGCTCCTCCGGCGCCGTGCCCTGGCAGCGCATCATGGTTTTGTACACTCTGTCCAGCAGGAAACACACCTCTTCCTTTTTACTGTGGCGGATCAGATTTTCCAATTGTTCAAGAAGGGGCTCCCCGTCCCGGAACACCTCCTGATTTAAAGGCCTGTCCGGAAAATGCCCGCCCAGGAAAAAGATTTCCTCTGCCGTAGGCTTTTCCTGGCTGAGCAGCTGTGCGGTAATCTCCCTGACCGCAGCCGTAATCTCCTCCAGATTCAGAGGCTTTTCCACATAGTTTGCTGCTTTTAACCGGATGGCGCCCTTGAGGTATTCTTTGTCGGAATAGCCGCTCAAAAAGATGAACTGACAGTCCGGCAGAAATTCCCGGACCGCGGCAGCCATTTCCAATCCGTTCAGATAGGGCATTTTGATGTCGCTGATGATGAGTTCAGGACGGTATCTGCGGGCCTGCTCCACGGCTTCCACCCCGTCGGAGGCCAGATAGACCCGGGTTACGGAGAGCTCTTCCCAGGGGATATAGTTCTGTAAGACATTGCGGGGCATGGCCTCATCGTCTGCAATCAGAACGGTAAAATTCATGATATTCACCTCAAAAATCGCTTTCTTTCTATAATAATATAGCAAATCTCACAAAAAATCAAGCGGATTCCGCCGGCCTTTGACTGCATAAAGACCATAAGAATACCCTCTTTTCGAAATTCTGTCCCGTTGTTTCCGAACCATTCTTCTGTTAGGATAGAACCATCAGATCTGCGGAGGATACAGGCAGGAGCAGGGGAGGGAAAGGGATGAAAAAGAAGGGACACCCGTTTTGGGAGGATTTGAAAAAAAACCGTACCAAGTGGCTTATGATTCTGCCGGCTGCTGTTGTGGTCATTTTGATGTGCTATATCCCTATGGCTGGAATCGTACTGGCCTTTAAGGAATTCAATTATCATGACGGGATTTTCGGAAGTCCCTGGGCGGGATTTAAGAATTTTGAATACTTTTTCCAGTCCGGCAAAGCCTGGACCACCACCAGGAATACCATTCTATACAATGCGGCATTCCTGTGTGTGAACACGTTGCTGCAGATTACCTGTGCCATACTGCTCAGCGAACTGGCAGGGAAATATTTCAAACGGATCACCCAGTCCGTGATGTTCCTGCCCTACTTCATCTCCTGGGTGGTGGTAGGCGCATTTATCTACAATATGTTCAACTACGAATTCGGGGCGGTGAACAGTTTCCTTCGTTCTATCGGACAGGAGCCCCTGGATGTATACTCCAACAAGGCTGCGTGGCCGGTGATCCTGATTGTGGTCAGCGCCTTTAAGAACGTGGGATACGGGACGGTGATGTACCTGGCCAGTATCGTGAATATCGATGGGGAAATGTTTGAAGCGGCAGACCTGGACGGGGCTACCATGTGGCAGAAGATTCGATATATCACGCTGCCCTGCATACGGCCAACGGTGGTGATTCTGTTCCTGATGGCCATCGGCACCATTATGAAGGGCGACTTCCAGATGTTCTGGCAGGTCACGGGCAATAATCCCATGGTTCTGGAGGTGACGGACGTGATTGACACCTATGTGACCCGCTCTCTGCTGAACCTTCAGGAATTTGGCATGACCAGCGCGGCAGGCCTCTATCAGTCGGCACTTTCCTTTGTCCTGGTCCTGATTGCCAATTATGCCGTGAAAAAAGCGGAACCGGATTACGCGCTGTTTTAGAGGCTGCTTGAAAGCAGAAGGGAGGCCATGGCAATGGCAAAGAGAAAAAGCCGCGGAGGAAAGCCTGTAGGGCGTGACCGCATTTTGTTCAATATACTTTCCTACATAATACTGACAGTCCTGTCAGCTGCATGCCTGCTGCCGTTCTTGCTGGTGTTGAGCGGATCCGTGTCGGAACAGTACGCCATACAGCTCCACGGCTACCGGCTGATTCCGGAGACATTTTCCTTTGACGCATATAAGATGCTGTTCCGGATTCCGGAGGAGCTGCTGCAGGCATATGGTGTGACGATTTTTGTGACGTTGGCAGGAACGCTTCTGGGACTGTGGCTCACCAGTATGGCGGCGTATGTACTTGCAAGCCGGGATTTCCGGTATCGGTATCAGGTATCCTTTTTCTTTTACTTTACCTCCATTTTCGGAGGCGGTCTGGTGCCCTGGTACATTTTCAATACCAAGTACCTTCGCTTTCACAACAGTATCATCGCGCTGATTCTTCCGATTCTGATTAATGTGACTTATCTGCTGATCCTGAAAAGTTACATGATGGGCATTCCGGAGGCCCTGTACGAATCCGCGAAACTGGACGGGGCGGGAGATATGCGGATTTACTGGAACATTGCGCTGCCCCTGTCCAAAGCAGGCCTTGCCACAGTGGGATTGTTTATCGCTTTGAACTACTGGAACGACTGGTACAATGCCATGTTGTTCCTGGATGAGGGCAGGCGGGATATGTATCCGCTGCAGTATTTTCTGAACAATATCCTCACCAAGGCCCAGGCCATGAATGCGGCGGCTGCGAGGAGCGGCATTCCCGCCAGTGACGTGCCCAGTGAACCCATGAAGCTTGCCATGACAGTGGTTGCCACAGGCCCCATTATTCTGCTGTATCCTTTCCTGCAGAAATATTTTGTAAAAGGCGTTACCATCGGGGCGGTAAAGGGCTGACCCCCTGGCATCAATCATCGAAAAAAGTTCGCAAGAATTTTTTTATAGAAACCGAAATGCAAAAAAGCAAAAAAGGAGGAACGTTTTATGAGAAAGAAAACAAGAATCAGCGGTCTGCTTATGGCAATGCTGCTGGGACTGGGCACTTTGAGCGGATGCGGCAGCGAACCTGCGGCTACGGGCTCATCCACTCCGGCAGATGTGCCTGTGTCGGAAGAGTCAGAGGAGGCATCGGATTCTGCATCCGGGCAGGAGTCTGCATCCGAATCAGCGCCGGAGGCGGAGTCTCAGGCGGAAGGCCCCGATATCTCCGAGGAAGTGACCCTGACCATGTACCTTATCGGAGACCGCCCCGTGGACAATGACGAGGTGTTTGCGAAAATCAACGAAAAACTGAAGGCGGAGATCAATGCCACCATTGATGTGAAGTTCATGAGCTGGGGCGAATATGAGCAGAAATATCCGCTGATCTTTGCTTCCGGAGAAGACTGGGACATCATCTATACGGCCGACTGGTGTTTCTACAATGCACAGGCCACCAAGCAGGGATTCTGGGAGATTACCCAGGAAGCACTTGACACTTACGCACCCATGACTGCGGCAAGCATTTATCCGGAGGCCTGGGAGCAGGCAAAGGTAGACGGACAGGTATTTATGCTTCCCATGAACTATAAGGAGATTACTTCCTATGTGTACATGGCAAGGGGCGATCTGATGGATAAATACGATATCAAGTCCGTTGCATCCCTGGACGAGGCGGAGGCCTACATGGATGCCATCGTGGCAAACGAGCCCACTTTGATTCCCCTGGATGTAGGCTCCGATTACGACAAGCTCTTTGTGTTTGACCGCATGTGGCAGAAGGCGAACTGGGAGTCTGAGGAAAAAGTAGCCGGAATCGGCACATGGCAGGCAATGGGCAGCGTCAGCGAAACGGACGACAATGCGGAAGTGAAGGGCGTTTACGATCAGCCGGAGTTCCAGGGTGTGATTGAGCGCCTGAAGAGCTGGAAGGACAAAGGATTCTGGAGCAAAAACGCTGTTGTCAATACCCAGAACAACACGGAAAGCTTCCAGGCAGGAAAATCCGCCTTGGCCCTTTGCAATGCAAATACGGCAAAAAGCATCTACACACAGATGTCCACCGAGCATCCGGAATGGGATGTGCGCGTATTTGACGCCCAGGACGGCGTACCGCCTGTCTTGAATTCCTATCTGGCAAACGGTATGAGCATTTTCTCCAAATCCAAATATCCGGAGCGGGCGCTGATGGCTCTTGATTATCTGCGCAACGATGTGGAAATCAACAATCTGTTCTGCTACGGCATTGAGGGCAAGCACTGGGAAGCTTCCGGAGACAACGCGCTGGTATCCCTGCCTGACAGCTCCAATTATGCTTATGACAGCAACTGCAACTGGGGCGTGCGAAACGATGCAAGCTGGCGTGTTGTGGAAGGCGGCATCCCGGGGCTGGAGGAACTGAATGCCCAGTGGAAGGAGACGGCCTACAGCAGACGTTATCAGACCTTCGTGTTCAACGATGGGGATGTGAAAAACGAGATTGCTGCCATTACCGAAATCTTCAACTCGGAATACAAGCTGCTGGGACTGGGCTTTACGGATGACCCTGCGGGCGACATCGCAAAGCTGAAGGAAAATATGGCTGCGGCAGGCGCGGACACCGTGTATGCGGAGATGCAGAAGCAGGCCCAGGAATTCCTGTCGACAAACGAAAACTGACGATTGATTCTCCCTAAACAGAGGAGCAGCCGCACTGGGCAATCAGCGCGGCTGCTCCTCTGCCGGGGAAAGAAGAGGATGCATAACCAGTTCTGCGATGTGAGATTCTATCTTGTGGAGCAGGGCAGGACGGGGCTGCATTACATCATCAGTCATGAGGCCAGGCTGCGGCGGAATCAGAAAAAGCGCAGCTGTTCGTAGTCCATGCCTCGTTCTAACGGGGCCGGGACTTTTTGCAGGAGTTGTTCTGTGCGGCTTCCGTCCAGAATCCAGCCGACGGCCTCCTCCCGGGATAAAATCAGGGGCATGCGGTCATGGACTGGCTCCATGGAGCCGTTGGCCGCCGTGGTCAGGATGACGAAATGCTCGCCGTCCTGGTATGGCCTGCAGCACCCTGCCATGAACAAGGCTCCTCCCTGTTCCCGCCGGAAAGTGAACTTCGCCTTGCGGGAATCCCATTCGTAGAACGCGCTGGCCGGGATGACGGTGCGCCTGTGGCGGATGCCCTCCCGGAACAGGGGCTTTTCCGCGGCGGACTCACACCTGGCATTGAAGACCAGCCCTTTTCCGGAGTCCTGCTGCAGGGGAAAGCCCCACCGCAGCCAGGCGCAGCCTATACGTCCGCCTGCGGCCAGGAGGACAGGGGCTTCGGCTGCCGGGTGGACGTCCGTCTTCCGGATCCGCTGCAGCGCGGCGGCAGTCTCCCGGCTCAGCTCCCCCTGGATTTCCCTGACAAGCTTCTCGATTTCATTTGACGTATCATCGTCTATATAATATCGGCCACACATATATTTCGCCTTTCCGGATTTTGTATTTCTGAGATTATTATACCACAATTTCGTGCGCTTTAGCGCACACGGAATCAGAAGTTGACACAGTGCCCTTCTGGGTCAACATTGTACCAAGCCACTTACGTGGCAGCAAGTTCTAAAAATATTTTCTCCTAAATC
>OFFW01000492.1_pt1 | contig 29032 bp, 41 predicted proteins | sample 1521501 | NCBI WGS metagenome assembly OFFW01 (sample SAMEA3504107, study PRJEB24116) | mouse gut metagenome | biome: mouse gut; feature: mouse-associated habitat; material: faeces | place: Denmark | collected 2011
TTATAGCATGATTATTCCAGAAGGTCAATATGCTATTCATCGCAGTTACCATGGTCCTGTGCGGGCCGGGTGTCAAGGACCCACCTGAGTTTCGGCCCTGCCGGGGCGCGGCAGGGAGTGTTGCGGCGGCGGTTATTCCGGTGCCAGCCATCTTTTCGTTCTGGAACGATTCCATCCAAATGGAAGCCAGCAGCTTTTACACTGCTGCCTCCTTCCTCTGGAAGCGTATAAGTAATAAATCGAGTATAGCCCATTGCTCTCCCCGCCTTAACGGCTGCTCCATACAGCTTGCTGCAGGCATTGAAATAGGCGGAATCACAGCATACACGGTTGATTTCCAGGGTAAACCCATCGTTGAGATGCCGCGCTTTGGGAACACTGGCGATAGCAACGCCTGCATATCTGCTTTCATTTGAAGAAATCAGGCCAACAGAAAATTTATGGCCCTGTGGAGCCTCATTGTGACGGTGATAACGCTGGACATATTCCCTGGCTGCACGAAACGACAGAGGGACAATCCGCAGTTCAGAAATAAGCGCATATCGTTTCCCATCCACATAACGAAAACAGGGCCATATATCCTGGCTGCCGCATATCACGAAACGTCCGATTCGATGTATGACAGGGATGCGCTGGCGAGTATATCTATCGTTCAGACTAGCTTGATACCCAAGCTCCCCCATGACCAACGCCGCTGGGTCCAAAGGCAGAACCGGGCGGTGCAGCACAACGGGATTGTCCAAGGGATAGTATCCAGGCCCTGGCGATCCAAAATGGAATGCTCTCATGCCGGAAGGCATACGCCACTCCAGCCTGTTCATGATGGAGTCAAACTGTGCATCGGAAAAGACCTGGGAATCACGATACCAGATACCTTCAATGCAGTATTGAAAAATGTGATAGACCATCAGGACTTACTGGATGCAGATTTATCTGGAGGTCGATCTGTTACCGCCAGATAGGAGCCGAGCAGGTGCATTCCCTTCCACTCATAGATGGGGGTGCTGTCCTGGATATAAAATGTGATCTGATGTCCCTCAGCCGGTATCTTGTGGCGGTTTCGCAGTACAACCCGCAGGGCCGTCCCTTCCGCTTCCATCAGTATGGCCTTCGGACGGCGCAGAGCCATGGTGCGCTCCACACGCACCACGATGCCAGTAAGACACAGGTAGTGTCCTTGCGCAGCCACCAGATAGAGATGCCCCCCGCTGACCGCCGCCAGCAGGGACAGCAGAAAAAGAGGCGCAGCGATTGTCATAGTGAAGAAAACCAGGAGAACATTCCCCGCAATCAGTGAGCACGCGGCCAGCGCCAACCGCATCAAAATCTGTGCCTGCAGCGGCATTGGAATCTGTGTGCGTTCCATAAGCTCCTCCTTCAAATCAGCAGTAGGCGTCGTGTGCGCAGCAGCTCCAGCAGGGCGCCTATTACGGTGTCACGGGCAGGCGAGTGTTCCATCAAAGTCTCCAAAATACCGTCCGGAATTGTCTCTGCAAAGTAGATCATCTCTGTCAGCCTCTGTCTGCCGTCCTCGCCTAAAAGTGCGGAGGTCGGCTGGACCCTCTGTTCCTCCAGCCGAATCAGCTCACTCGCCGTCAGCCGCAGCCCCGCCTCGGTGATCCATTTCCAGACACGCCGAACCGGTTTGGACAGAAAGCAATCTGTCCATTTCCTGCTGTTGGGGCAAATGACACAGCCGGTCAGGAGCCGATAGGCGGCCAGAGTTCCCGTTTCCTCGGTGGTAATGACCAGGCCGCTGCCCTCCATCCGCCTGACCGCCTGCTCCTTGCCCTCCGTAACCGGCTGTGGACGGAGTCTCGCCTTTTTCCAGAGTCCAGCCAGCTCCGGTCCCAGTGCATAGACACAGCCGCAATGAGATACATAGTCAAGCCCGGTCCTGCGGGACCGTGTCAGCTCTCCTTTCGAGAGATACATCATATCAATCACCTCAATTTGCTTATTTGCCCTTATTACACGCTCCAACCGGCAAAATTACAACAGCATCATTAAGGTGACCGCCAGAATAATAGCCCCGACCGCGCCAAGGATGACCAGCGCGATTTGTTTGACCAGTTCGGGATCCATTCCCTCGCCGCGAGCGCCGGAATCAATAGGCTGTATGTCATCATAGTAGCCATCATAATTTACATCCATTGGGTTGATGGGTCTGGACCTGTGATGGGGCGCTTGTCTGGATTTTTGTTGCGGGGGACGCTTTTTCCGCCGCCGGGTACCTGCTGCTTTCTCTATGCGCAGCGATTTCCCGCACTCAGGGCAGAAAGAAGCGGCGCCCCCCGGAAGGGAAGCGCCGCAATAGGGACAAAATTTCATTGTGATCCACTCCTTATCAAGTTGCTTTTCCGGCCTGTTGGCCAGCTGCTTGCACAAGGATGGACAATATGAGTATACCACTAAAACATCCGCCTGTCATCGGCTTGACCACTGCCACCTGTACTGCCATAAACACTGCCAAAAGCGCTGCCGAAACCGGGGGCTTGCGTTGGGGCTGCGGCCGGTGCAGGCGGCGGCGCTGCCGGGGGATCTGGCTGACGCGCCGGAGAAGCCTCTGATGCAGCTTCCTGGCGTTTCTGGTCCTTTCGCTGTCCCCCCTCCTCAAACCGAGGCGCGTGGATCGCGGTCCAGTCCGCCATATATCTGGCTGACAGCCATGCTTTATAGTGGGCTGCTGTGGTAAACAGCAGTTCGTTGAGCTGCCGCCAGGTGAGGACCACCGATACATGCTGCTCTGGCGACTTGCCAAACCGGGGAACGATCAGGCCGGTCTTGTTTTCCTCTCCCGGACCGCTGTCAGCAGTAAGGAAATAGTCAGACTTCTCTGCCGTAGTCAGTTTGACGACTCGGGACAGGCTTTTGCCGTCAGGCCGGGACTTGCCGTAATAGGCCAGCCGCTTGGCAGAGGTTCCACCCAAGTGTTCATAGAGCGCGTCTGACTTTCGCTCATTCTTATACTGCTGCATACGCATATGAAGGCTGCCGTTGGCGGCCTCCTGTGCCAAAGCCAGAAACTGCGGCACATCAATATAGATATGGATATTGCTGGTGTACCGCTGTCCAGCCGGACGGGATTTGTCATAGGCCACAAACTGCAGATGTACCTTGTCCAGATGGAAACAGTCGTTCTTGACCTCCACAAAACAATTTCTGGCGTCTTTGCGGATAATCTGATCCCGATTATCATTTTGATTTTCCATTTCCTATGTTTCACTTCCTTTGGAACATTTCATCAGCCCTCACTCGGAAATTTGTAGCCGCATATGGCCAGCGTAGAATCCAGGCTGGCATCCTTGATCTCGTAGCACAACCAGCTTTTGCCGCAGGCTTTATGCTTCTCCTCCCGGACTGTGGCATATGCGGTCACACCAAGAAAAGTAAGCTGGGATAATTTCTTGTGTGTCCCATGCTCAGACATAGCGAACAGCCAGTTGTCAAAATAACCTTTGAACCCATGGAGCTTTGCATCGGCCATCAGCCACGCTTTCCATTCCTCATAGGCAGCAAGCCCGAATTTTTCCTTGTATTCCTCCGCAAAGGCAGCAATGGCCTCCCAACTGAAGGGACCGTTTTTCTGGGCCCATGTGCCTGTGACTCCTTCCGCCTTTGACACGTTCTCCTCAAACAGGACGTGATCAGCCCCATCGGCCACTCGGATCACGAGCCCGCTCTTCATGTGGCAATCGGCCTCATAGCCGCCAGTCCACTTACTGGCCGTGAACCAACGCACATGGCTATCGCTGCACGCTTGACGGATATACACCCGCCCGGTCTCTTTACAGCGGTAAAGGTCCTCACATAAACCCCGCTGGTCTCCCATAAAGGTGACCGTTCTGACTTGATTTTCCATTTTTTCGTTTCACTTCCTTCAAAAAAGACTGACTTGCAGTTCCTCTGGCGGTGTTTGGACTTTGGCCGCGTTCCGCTGCAGAACAAGTTCCTCGATTCGTTCATCATCCAGCAGCTTTTCTGCCCGGCGGCGCCAAAGATCGTCCAGGCCGTTCCAGCCGTGGGTTAACAACATTTGTTCTACCTTGCGGATCCGCTGCTTTTTTGCAGCCTCCCGTCGCGCCTTTTTCTGGGCCTTGGCCGCCTTCAGGCTGTCTGCCGCATGGGTTACTTGAATACCGTTGGCTACGTCCTGAAGATCCTGAAGGATGTTCCTGGTATCCATTCGGGCGGCCCGCAGGTTCAGAATCTCAATTTTCAACGTCGGATCAAAAAACATAGTTCTCCGATAGCGGTCCAAGGCACGTTGCTCCGCGTCCCGCCGGCCGTACTGTATGATGGCCTCACAGATGGTCATGGACACCGTTTTCTCCAGCAGTTTACAGCCCTTTTCGATACTGACCCGCTCCTCGTCCGGGAACATGCCGATCCCCTTTTCTGTCCAGGTCTTTCGCACGTCATAGAAGACATTCCCCTTCTGTGGCGCCAGGTCCTTCTCCAAAACGCTGCAGTGGCTGCAGCTGGGCCACAGTCTGGCACACTCCATTGGGCTGTAATAGGTCGTCCAGGCTTTGCTTGTCCGACCGTAGCGGCTCTGGTGCCGACAGACCCGGCCGTTGTGTGCGGTTTCAACCGCCTTCCACAGTTCGTCCGATTCCTGCCATACCTGTTTATGCGCTTCAGCCAGACTGCCTTCATAAGTATAGGGGCGATCCGTCGGATGACAGTCGCACTGGTAGACCACATCATCTGGGCCGCAGCATAACTTTTCCGTCTGCAAGAGAGGGTGTCTGAGCGAGCAGGGCCCCGACGCAAAGCGGGGGCAAGGTACCACTGGATTGTCATTCTCCGGTCGCCAGTCCACGCCCCGACTGGCAAGATAACCATTCGTAAAGCGTGAGCCTCGAACAAGAAGCCCACAGGGGGTCTCAAAGACCATCCTGCCTAAGGTCTCGCTGTCATAGGTCCAGCCTCCATCATAAGGGCTGTATTCCCGCATCCCGGGCGGTGTATCCTCCGGCGTGTAGCCCTCCGCCAGCAGGCGGCGGGTCAATTCATTGATCTTGTTCATATGCCAGGACATGGGACGAGGCCAAAGTGATTTACCATGGTATCCCGAAGCTCCGCCACCGTCAGGCCATACTCTTTCGCAATACACTCCTCGCAGACGATTGCTTGATACCCTAAGGCCCGGGAGATACGCTTTTCCCACGAATTTGTCCTTTCTGCGTTACAAACCGGGCACGGGAGATCATCGTACCAGATGATCCGTTTAGGTTCCGTATATTCCGGCATAGCTCAGGCCTCCTGGTGGGCAGGCGGCTGTGCTTTCATGATTTCCTCGCTCAAGCGGAGCAGCTTGTCTGCAGCAGCCTGGAATTGAGGCATGAACTCCTGGTTGGTATCATACTGGAGATAAAGCGTCTGGTAAATCGCGTCCCAAAACATACTAAGGACGGGTTCAGACACTTTTGCTTCTTCCAACTTCATAATGGCCGGAGTCAGACTCATAAGCACTTTATTCCAGAGCAGATAGAATTCGTCATGCTCCGGGATTCCGAACTTAGCCAGCCAACTGCGGACGGTATTGACCCGCTTGGCAGAGCCGCAGCTATGCTCGTTGAGCATATACTTGACCTGCAGGTTATCCAGGTCTTCAATGGGCTCGCCGAACTTTTCACCTATTATGACCCGGCCCAGCGGAAACAGCGCACAAACCGTAGGCTTACAATCATGTACGCTGCACCGGCCATTCTCCAACAGCGGGCAAGCTCCCTTGGGTCCGTTGGAGAGCAGATGGACAATGGGGATATGGGAGTTGCGGCCGATATATGCTTCAGTATAGGCATTGACTACTTCCTGCACGGTCATGCCCTTTTTCTTGGCAATATTGTAAATGTCGCGGGCATTGAAGATGATTGTCTCCTGGTGGATACAGCACTTTCCGCACCTGCGGCACTTGAACCGGAATTCAGAATCCAGATTCAGCAGATGTTCCTCCAGGTGCTCAATGCCCTCACCGGTCTGCATCATTTTGAATAGGTTCATGTTCTTACCTCCATAAAGTAAAAAATGGGGGTACACCCATTGGATGTACCCCTTGTGCCATGACTGGCCGGATGTATGGTGTTGTTACGCTTCCACACCGGCAAGCATGTCTTCGAACTGCTGCTCGGTGAGGATGGTGATGCCCAGATCCTGAGCCTTGGTCAGCTTGCTGCCGGCCTTCTCGCCCGCGATGACGTAATCGGTTTTCTTGCTGACGGAGCTGGCGGGCTTGGCCCCCAGACTCAGCAGCTTCATCTGGATTCCGTCGCGGGTGTAGTTCTCCAGCTTACCAGTGGCAACGACGACCTTGCCGGCAAAGGGGTTGTTCGTATTCTCAGACATGACAGTGTCCTCCTTCAAAAATGTGATGTGGTTAAGCGCCGGACGCCACAGCACGGCCTCCTCCGCGTTGTTGTACCAGGTGTAAATGTTGTCGTTCATGACCTTGCCGAAATCCTCCAACTGAGTGAAGTCATACCCGTCCCGGATGGCCTGCTCGAAGGCGTTCCAGGATCCGCCAAAATGACGGTTCAGGATGCGCCCGGCGTGGCGGCCCACCTCCGGGATGCCCAGCGCGGCGATGAACTGATTGAGCGTGCAGGTGCGCCGCTTATCAATCGCCTTCTGGAGCCGGGCAAAGGACTTCTCCCCAAAACCGGGACAGGCAACGATATCCGCTTTGTGCCGCTCCAGCTCATAGAGGTCACCGAAATTCTTGACCCAGCCGCGCTGTACGAAGGTTTCCAGCGTCTGCTCAGCCAGCCCCTCGATTTCCATCCGGGTTTTGCTGCAGAAGTGGACGAACTTGCGTACCAGCCGTGCAGGACAGTCGGGGTTTTCGCAGTAGAGCTGCTGTGTGCCGCCAGGGCTTTTGTGGATCATCAGCATCTCGCCGCAGCAGGGGCAGACAATCGGGATCGGACAACTGCCGCTCTTGGTGTGGTTCTCCGCAATCTGGGGGATAATCATATTCGCCTTATAGACGGAGATCTTATCCCCCGGCCCCAGAGCCAGCTGTTTGAAGATGTCCAGGTTGTGCAGATATGCGTGGTTGACGGTGGTGCCGTCAATCTCCACATCATCAAACACACCCGTAAGGCTGACCATGCCCGTCCGTGTGGTGGCCACCTCCAGGGAGCGGAACACCGTCTCATAGAGAGTGTCTGCCCATTTGAGGGCCATCAGCCGGTTCTCATGGTGGCCGGTAGCACCCAGGGAGCGCCCATAGGCCAGGTCGTCATACTCAAAGATCAGGCCGTCTACCGGGAAAGCATATTCCTCCGGGCGGTAAAGCGCGATGGCCTGCTCCACAGCATCCTGTGATGCGTCCGCAGCCAAAACGGAATAGCCAACCGTTGTGAAACCCATCTGGGACAAAAAGCGCAGGTTTTCCCACTTGGTGTTGCCGCCCAGGTCCTCGCTGATCAGGTCGAAAGCCAGGAACTCCAGGCGGCGCTTCTTGCTCTCCTTGGCATCCAGCTTTCGGATGCTGCCGGCCGCCAGGTTCCGGGGATGGGAATAGGGCTCAGCCAGTGTCTCGTTGAGATCGTTGAAGTTCTGCCAGCTGATGACGCCCTCGCCGCGCACCTCCAGGGGCTCAGCACAGGGAATGGTCAGCGGGACATTCCCCATGACCCGGACGGTATGGGTGACATCCTCGCCCTTGAGACCGTCGCCGCGGGTGATGGCCTGCACCAGCTTACCCTTATCATAGCGCAGCACCAGTGTGAGGCCGTCCAGTTTCCAGCTGATGATCGCTTTCCGCCCGCCGATGAACTTGAAAATCTCACTGGTGGACTTGGTCTTATCGGCCGAAAGCATGGGCTTGGTATGAGCCACCGCAGTCAGACTCTCCAGAACCTCACCGGACACTCGCTGGGTGGGCGAAGATGCCAGGACAATGCCGGTCTCCTGTTCCAACTGCTCTAACTCACTGTAGAGCCGGTCATACTCCAGGTCAGTCATGATGGGATCGTCCTTGCCGTAGTAGGCCGCATTGGCCTTCAGCAGCTGGGCAATCAGGGTTTTCATTCTGTTAAGCATAGGGTCCTCCTTCAGAAAATGTGCTTGTGGGCTTGCTCTGCCAGTTTCAGAAGCTGCTCGCCGCGCTCCAGTGTCTTCGCTGACTCCTCCTTCAAGTTGTCGAAGTCAAGAAGTTCAACATGAATCTCCGGCAAATCAGGGCTGGCGTACACATTCTGCACCAAACCGCCGCTGACCTCGATAGTCACAGTGGCGGCAGGAAGAATGATGCGCTCCTCGTAATCCACGCAGTGGTGCTCCTGGATCGTAACCGAAGTTTCTTTCGCGCAGCCGCCGTCTTTCCAGTGGATGCAGTCTGGTGTGTCGCATTCGACGTGTTGGGGTATGTCCAAATTGCTCACCTCCTTGTTCGTGAAATGAAAAAAGGGACGCTTTCCAGCGTCCCAAACTTTGCCCCAAAGGGGCCATATATATAAAAAAGCGCCCAAAGACCACAGGGTCTTCGGACGCTTTGAAACACAGTGACTATGATTACAAATGCAATCTTCAGATACTTTATGACCGTATTATACTCGCTCCCAGCTGCATTTGCAAGAGCAATTTGTGAAATCTATGTATCCCGTCAGCACGGATGGGGACAGGTGTCACAGTCGTAATGCTGCCATGCACCGCTTTCATCCTGATAAAGGCAATCGCTGTCACCCCAGCATTCAACGTACATGGCATATGCGTCGGCTGAACCATCTTCAAACACTGTAATGTCTAAATTTCCGCCCTCATAGGCAATCCGGCCAGTGTTGCTTCCTGTGTCTTCGTCCGCATACTTCCAGATAAAGTCCACATCCGGGAATTTATCTGCCAGCGCCGCAACGATGGGCATGGGACAGCTCCATGCGGTGGAGAAAATGATTGTGCGGCCCGCAATGTCGATATCGTTATCACAGCTGTTCCACTTGGTTCCCCAGTTCTGATTGCACCACTCATACCATGTCATAGCTTTGTAGCGGTGCAGATTGTCAATGGAACGCTGCCCTAAGTCATAAAGCGACTTGCCCTCCTCTGTCTTCAAGAAGGAGGAAAGAGCATCAGGGGCCCCAGGAGATATCCCGTTTCGCTTCATACACGCAATCAGGTGATTCGTCACATAATCAGCTACACCGGGCAGATGGTATCGCTCTTGGAAATCCCCTATCTGCGGTGTCCATCCCCGGCCAGCAGCTATTTCTTTGGCCGAATCGTACAGACTGTTCAGCTTAGCCATAGCTTTTGTGGCGTTGTCATCTTTACAGACATCAGGATGAATTTCTTTGCTGTATGCTTTGTATTCACGGGTAACGGTCAGAAGATCATCCTTGGAAAAAACGTCCCAACACCCCTGAGCCTTCAGAATACGCTGGATAGTCGAGCCGGAGTTATCGGTCTCTACGTGCATCAGCCGATAAAGCAGCATCCCAATATCATTATTGGAACCTCTTTCAATATTCAGCGCTTCTGGCATGGGGATGAGGGTATTAAAGTCAAACCGATCGCCCTCCCCTGTGACTGGATGGGTGGTCACTACCGTTTTGTACAGGGCCGCGATCCGATCCTGCGGTACGTTTTTGCTAAATTGGATCACATTTTTAACATAATTAGGCATATAAAACTTCTCTCCTTATCGCTGGGCCTTATGCTTCCCAAAGTTGAGTTCATAGATTATGCGGCTGATTTCTGCGTCATTTTCCCATCGGGTGCTGAGGACATCTCTGTCCGGACCCTCACCCACAAAGACAGATACCATACCGTCCTGAATATGCAGCAGTACAGATTGACGCTGTGCGCAGATAATCGCTAAATTTCCAAGCTGTTTCATTCGATTTCCTCCAAATATTGAATTGGAATGTTCAGTTGTTGTGCTGCCTGGATCTCACCTGCCATACCATGGCTAATCCTGGTCCCGCATACCCAAGCGGCAGCGCAGTGCCGTAGGATGTTCAGTCCCAGCTCCAGCCCCTTTTCCCGCTCGACCGGATTCTGGTCGTTCAGGATCTGTGGATAGAGCAGATGGACAGCGATAGGGGTATGTCCCTGCTGAATGGCCTTCCGGCAGCAGCGAATCGCAAATGCCACATTGGCCTCGATATCCCCCGCATAGGGTGAGATGATGTAGGTCAATTCCTTGCTCACTTTGTTCACCTCCTTGTTCGTGAAATGGAAAAGGGACGCTTTCCAGCGTCCCAAACTTTGCCCCAAAGGGGCCATATATAATAAAAAGCGCCCAAAGGTACGAATACCTCTGGACGCTTTGTAACACGGATACTTTGACTGCTCTTGCAATCGACTGATACTGTATGACGGCATTATACCCGACCTTGTGGGAAATTGCAATCCCTATCTAAAAGAATGTTAATGCAGCCCTTACCCTGCCCCGCTACAATTTTGGGTGCTGGCAAGGTGTCGTCTTGCTGTCAGGCCTGGTATTCCCCCTTTGTTCCCCACACCAAAGTCTGGCCATGCCTGCCATTCAAACGATCAGAATATGTACACTCGGCAACCATATATTGGTCAGGAACTTTTGGCGGGACCGGTCTGCGCGGCGATTCTGCAATCTGGCTGTCAAAAAGAGATGTCTGCGTATTGGCTACATACTTTTCGTCTAACAGCCTGTACCAGTAAATGATATGATTTCGGACCAGGTTCATGTTGACTCCATCTGGCCAGCTTGGATCCTGACAGCCGCTGCAGGCGATATTATTCCATTGCTGGAATTCCCGGTCTATTTCGGCCTGAATCTGCTGGACTGTCATTTTTTCATGCGGGATGTACTTTGCCATAACAGATAAAGTCTTACGTCACAGCTCTTCAAAATGCTCACATTCGTGAATACCCAGTCTGGTGATATCCTTACCGTAGAGATCACAGTCACCGCAACAGCAATAGAAATGCTTCAATATCGGGTTCTCCGGATCCATATAGAGCAAATCGTTCGGCTCCGGAAAACTGTACTTGTCCCCACAATATTGGCAGTTACAGCAAATTGGACCCTCGTAGTTAGGGTCGGATGGATCCTCTGGACGATTATTCCCAGCCTGGTACATTGCGATCCTTCCCATGAGCAGCGCCTTTCCTTCCGGCGTCAGTTTGGTCAGTTTGGAAAGGAACGAATAGAAATTAGCTACCGGCCGACAAGCACCGCGCATCTCCAATGGTATCAGCGCGCCAGCATTCAGACCGGGGTAATAGCAGCTGTCGTTGTCCAAAATCCCAACGTAACTTCCGCCAGAAGCGTCATCGTCGTGGGCCTGTTTCGTCTTTCGATCTACCAGAACCCATACACCTTCCCCATTGCCTGCAAGATAGTCCTGCTCAGTCAACGGGAGGTTGACCTTAATGTATTCTGTCATATGTCCTTTGTCCATGTCACTTCTCCTTACTTAACTTTTCTTCAGTTGCTAAAATCATTTTTTTGCGAACATCTCCTGCTTTTCCTTAATCGTTTGCTCCACATCGGCTTCTTTTCCACACACATCACACGTACCTTTTTGTGCGATTTCTTCAAATTTCGGCATATTTTGTTTCTCCTAAGATCAGCATTGTTTTAAGGTCAGAGTATGGCAGATGTTCAATAATCGTCAGGATATCTTTTCCTCCTTTCCCCAAAATGAAAAAGGGACGCCATTCAGCGTCCCAAACTCTGCCCCGCAGGGCCATATATAATAAAAAAGCGCCCAAAGGTGTGAAAAACCTCTGGACGCTTTGTAACACGGCTACTTTGACTACTTTTGCAATCAACTGATACTGTATAAATCAATTATATCCGATTGAGCAGAGAATTACAATCTTTTTTGAAAGCATTGCGGCAACTCACTTGTACCAATACTGTTTCGTTTTTTCCTCTGCTTCCTCCAGGGACAGGTCAAACTGTTCTGCTACCGTTTGGATGACTAAATCCAATGTCTGGGAAAGTCTCTTCAGTGTGACCACAAGCGCTTTGATGCCAGTTTCCCGCATCTCCTCGCGGCCTTCCTCGCGGCCCTCCTCACGGCCTTCCTTGCGGCCCTCCTCGCGGCCCTCCTCACGGCCTTCCTCGCGACCCTGTCTCAGCAAATCTCTGGTTTTCATTGCCCATGTCATATAAGATACCTCCTTCGTCCGGTCGCTGCGCACGGTATGTACGGCCTGCTTGGTTCTTTGTACCAGCTCACTTGACAGCTGGAGTTGGTCGTTGTTGGTTCGGACATAATCCAAAAACTCCAAAATGGGCGCGGGCGCGTTGCCTTCCTGATAGCGGCTGTTCAAGATAATCGCGTGGCTGCCGTCATCATAGATGATGTCCTCACGGCCGTCGATACAGCTTACACGCTCATAGCGGGCCAAACCAGCGTGATAATAGTCAAAATCACAGACAAAGATCACATAACTCTCTGGCAGGTCCGTGTAATCAAGCCCTTTGCCCAGGCATCGCCGGTCAATGCCCCCCTGATAGTATCGAATGCGGCGCTCTAACCCCCGGCTGCTGGTTTTTTGCATCTCAATATCGTAGTGGGTGCCAGCGGCATCGTTAAGATAGACATCCAGCCGAATACCATGCCCGGAAACATCGTCCGACATATCCTCCTGCTTATTGATGTATTCAATACGGGCGATCTCCTTCTCCAGCAGGCATTCCAGGAAAAGCCGGCACACCTCGGGCTGCCGCATGACCTCTCCGAACATAAAATCGTCAGACAGTGGAAGTTGGGACAGGGGCGTAATCGTGGTCGGCATTTTTTTGCCCTCCTTTGTTTCTTTTATTATATGCTTTTTTCTTTGATTTTGCAAGGATACCTTTTCAGCGCGGCAGCAATGCACAATTTGTCCAGGTAATACCCACTTGGACTGCTCCACCTTCTGGCCGAGTCATACCCAAATGAGGAGGTGCCCATTCAGTTCTCGAATCCGCGCATGGATCGCCTCCAGCTGGCATACCTTATGCTTTCCTTTCCATTGCCGAAGAAGCGTTTCTAATTCTGCATCATATTGAGGCACACAGAAGTCATAAGCAAAGTTGTAGATTTTTTCGCCATTGTATTGTGCCAAAACAAGATCACCATTTATTGAGCCAACATATACCTGACCATAGTGGCCGTTCATCGCCTCAATCAAATCCCTGTTCATGTCGTTCAGTGAGTGATCTTCTTCGCTTGGGCCTCCATAGCACCGCCAATATCGTTCCTGAGCGGCAAGTACTTCTCTAATACGTTCCACAACAGTTCCTCCTTATTTTGATATGAAATTGTCCCTAAATTCATGATTTCCGGACACCTTTGGATAAGCAGATTTTGCTCCCCTTTGCCAGACTGCTAACAGGGGCCGCCCGCCGCACCTTGAAAGGCGCCCGCCGGCAATACCCACTCGGACTGCTCTACATCATCCAGTGAGAACACTCCGCGGGTTAATTGAAAGAGAGCTTTGGGATCGTCATGGCATACACAGCTCTCCGCATCTCCAATGTACTCCGCCAGAGTTACCTTATTATCCAGCGTGAATCCCAGGATCCGTTCGTCCTCCTCTACAGAGCTGACCCAGTCTGGGAACAGCTCCCGAATACCTGCCCAGTGCCTGGGCAGGCTGAAGATACACATAGCACAGGAACAGCGGTTCCATCCGGCAGCGTAGCAGGGATGGGGCGCAATGCGCCACCGCTTGATGATCTCCCAGACCTGGGCCTCGTCCCAGTCGATAACGCTGCGCCATTGGTGAACCAACCTGTGGGCCCTGGCGGTCGCATTTGTGCGGTGGATCTCCATCTCGTTGTATTTGGAGCGTCCAGCGCTCTCCTGCCGGCGTTCTCCCGAGATAATAAGCAGCTTTGTGTCCGCTACAGTATCCTCAATGTGGGAATACAGCTTATCCTCCACCTGTGCTTTGAGCGCACCGGAGCACCACCTTCCCTGATGGCATCCGGATTTTGCCGGAAACTTCATACGCTCACCGTCCGCCCGGAGACCGTCCATACTGCGGATCAGGGCGTCTGCCACCTCGCGCTTGAGGTTGGGACTGCAGTAACGACCACTGGAGATACCGCCTTTTGCGGGAAACCTTCTGCAATCGCCTATCTGCTTTAGCTCGTCCAGTTCCACGTTGCGGATTACGGAGTCGGCAACCATAATCTTTAGCACGGAACTGCACCAGCGCGTAGCCAGATTGCCGCTTTTGGCGGGGAATTTCATGCGGTGTCCCATCTGTTCCAGCTCCGCCAACTCCACACTGCTCAATATTGCCTCACGCAGTTGTGCGGAGCGGACCTGCTTCTCGGACAGCTTGCATTCCCGGATGATGCCACTATCCGGCTCAATATACTGAACTGGCCAACTTGCGCCGAGTCGGTACACCTCGCCCCAAAAACCGTTGACACGCCAGGATGTGCGAAGGACAATGCCCAGATACTCAGAAACAGCCTGAACATAGGCCTGTGTGACAGGCCAGTCCATCTTCCGGTTTGGATGCCCTCCGTCAATATCATGGTGCCATAGCTCGATCCGTTCCCGGGGGACGCCACGCTCCAAAAGGTCCAGGACACATGCCAGGCTGTCTTTCCCACCGGAGAAAAGAACAATGATTTTTTCATACTCCTCCAGGGGGAGCAGCTGCGGAAGATAGATACGGTCCATGTGCGGTGTTTCCCTGCGGCCTGGTACCGCTGGCAGCAAAGGCTGTCCGCTTCCATACTTATACCCACCGGCCATAGCAGATACCCCGCTCAGGAAACGCCGCTTTGCCATGGCCATGCGCAAGTATAATGGCGCGGATGTTCCTGCTTTCTGTAGCTGATTTCATTACCAACACAACTCCCTTCAAAATTATTTTTGCCCTCAGCCAGGGCGGGAATATATAAAAAAGCGCACGGGCATCGCTGCTCGTGCGCTTTGTGGCCAAACCGGCAAAGATGTTCTATTGTTCTGGGTAAGAAAAAGGCATCCAAAGGCCTACTGGCTTCTGGATGCTGTGAAACACGGATACTAAAACCGCTGATAGCAGGTTACGGATACTGTACAAAACTATTATATCTCTTTACTCCTATCCTGACAAGCGTTTTTTCTGGGGAACAGCATTGACGGATAACCGTTGTAATGTTATAATGCAGGCATAAAGTATCAGAGCCGCCTACGAAAGCGCGCATAGTTACCTGTGTATCAAAGTGCCATTTGCAGTCGTGCAGATGGCACTTTTTTGTTTTTCTGGCTCTGCAGCCTAACAAATCGATTCGCCCTGACAGGCACAACGCACACAGATACCCGTCTGTGTGCGTTTTTATATATATTTCTCAACGCTGGCGCAAGCGAAAAAATGATTGGAGGTATCTTTTTATGCAACAAATAGTTCTCCTATCCCCATGGAACTCCTATTCCGACGCCGCAGACCACTACTGCTATGTCCGCTGTCTGGACTTTGGCAATCTCTACGAAGTGGTTCGCGTCACCCATGACAAGCATGGCCAGCAGGCGGAGTTCGTACATCAGATCATCTTCATGGCCGAGTATGATGAACCGGCGCTGACCGATATTCTGCTGGGGTTCGGCTATGAGAGTCTGGACGCCTTCGTATGTGAGGCGAACAATGCCGACACGGACCCTGCCGGGTTTACGATCCAGCAGAACGGCAGTATTGACAGAGCAGCAAGTCCTTCCTGGTGGATTGACTACACGCTGCTTGCCAGTCTGATGGCTGAGCATTTTGATGGCCGGATGATGACAATTCAGGCCGCAGATGACTTGGCAAGGTCCATAGTGGAGGGGAACCCACTCGCGCCCAGCCCCTTCTGCATCCGGCGCACGTTTGGCAGCCAACTGGTCACTATTCCCCTGACGGAGAAGGAAGTCAATATGGTCTGCACCACGAAAGACAACCAGGTCCAGATGGCATACCTGAAGGACGAGATCAGCGAATTGGACAAGGACGACCCCTGCTTTGACGGCTATGGCCAGTTGGCCATGCTCAACGATGCAGTACTGTTGGCTGATGTCCAAAAGCGGTGGCATCACTACAACGGAAATGGCGGCGACCATACGGAAAATCTGCGGGAGGCGATCAAAGTAACTATCCATGCTCATTTCCACCAATAATTTAATCAGGAGGGACTTTTCATGTTCACTTTCCCAACACCAGGCCCAGCAGGAACTTCCTGCCAGGCTCATTTTTACACATGGGCGCAGCTGAGTGAGTTATGCTCCACACGGTTGACCGGCTTTTTGGGCCGCCCTACCCCAGTCCAAGCCATTGGAGAACCCAACCTCGACAGCCGGGGCCTGAAGTTTTTGGAGTCATCCATATCCCATAAAGACTTGGAGACCATTTTTACGGCCCTTCAAGCTGACGACTATGATCGTGATACAAGCGGCTGACGGACGAATCAGTAAATTTGAATAGAGACGAGGAGGTCTGAAAATGGAATACTGCATTACTATGGAACGCACCCAGCGTGTGGCAGTCACTTTTACTGCCGATAATGACGATCAGGCCATAGAGAAGGCGGCTGAACTCAATCGCACGGCTGCACCCACAGATTTTGAGGCCGGGGATGAAGAACATGACTATGCCCTCTGCGATAGTGCTGGCCACCTGCTCGTTGACTGGAACTAAAGGCAGGTGACATCATGTTTAAGATTAACACGATCCCGGGACAGGCCGCACGGGAGAAAGGCTATGCTCATTACCCGGAGGATTTTCCCCACCTCACTCACGATGCCGACTTTGCAGCGTGGAGATCCGGTGACGATTGGGAAATCGAAACTATACTGGTTGGGCAAGCGCTTGTGGATCGGTGGAACAGCTTTTGCAAGTGCTGCGAAAATGGCATCCGAGTGTGGGAGGTCAAATACCAGCATCAGGACGGCAGTGTGGACTTCCTTTGGTACGGTAACTTTGTTGACGAGGCAGAAGCAAAACGCCGGAATCAGGCTATGGAGGCAGCCGGGCTTAAAGTCTTGGGTATGCGGCCGGTCAACAGACTGCCTACGAACAAAATGTATCTGGAACTAATCAAAGAAGCGAATGAGGAGGCTGGAAATGAACGAACTCAAAAATAAACAGGCGTCGGACAGTGCAAGCGCAGATACGGAGTTAACTGCGCCTTCCGGTATTGCAGAGCCCATACTCCCGTACATGGGTCTGGAAATCAATAGAAACAGTCTGTACCGCAAGGACGAACTGGTAGCCATTCTGGACAAGTATGGCGCCCTTGATTCGACCTTGGACAAGGTGCGCGATACCTATACCGAGCGGTTTGGCAATCAGCTGATCTGGAAATACCCCTTCTCCGATAATATGCAGGGTGGCGGCACGGTCGTCCCTGTCCAAGAAGGGTTTTTGTTCCTCCCCTATAACTGCGTATATGAGCGCGAAGGCTCCCGGTATCAGCTGCGCGGTGCGGAGCTTTTGAGCGCTGAAAATATCCGTACACTCCAAAACGAGTGCCGAACGTATGTGGAGGGGCTGCTGTCCGCCTTGGGGGATATGGAACGTGCGATCCCGGCCTACCCTGTCAGACAGTATGTTGATGCGCAGGGCAACCTCTACTTTGTCCGAGGCGGACTGGGCGGAGTCTTCAAGGGCTTCCGCCGTTATGCCGATCCGAACCCCGGGCAGCGCCGTGAGTCTGGCATCCGCTCCCTGCGCTATGTAACGGATTTCTGCCAGGCCCAGCTTGACCTGGATCAGTATGCGAGAAAGCATCGCCTGCGGCAGTTAGAGACTGGTAATGATAAGCAAGGAGGCAGGAAGAATGCCTGACTACGCCAAATACCTGACGCCCATCCCCAACAGTGGTTTTATCTGTAACGGCTGTGGTGCCCCATTGGAACAGGGCAGTCCTTTCTGCGATTGTGCGGATTGCGGCGCAATCTACTGTGCGGAGTGCGTCAAAAACAGTACGTTTGAGGGGCATACCTGCGAAGACAAATAATGGCCTGTCGCTAAAATGCCAGCGAAAACCAATCGGGCACACATCAAGTTACAAACTGTCTGAAAACTCCTCAGGCGGTTTTTTATATATTGCCAGCTGCCAGTAGATCAAACGCTGCGGTAAAACACATCGTCATATCACAACGAGGAGGTGATCGCATTGTGAAAACCCTTGAAATCTACTTTAGGGATTTGACCCCAGAAACGCAGAAGACCGTCCTGGAACTCTTCGAGATTGAGTCCCCGGATGACGCAAATTGGGAGTTCTTCCCCATCTTCATCTTGGAGGGGCCGGAACCCACAACTGAAACGGAGGTATAGAGAATATACAGTTTACTCCGTTTTCTTGGTGCTCTGGCATAATCGACATGACGGTATCATCCAAATGATTTACCATACAAGATGAGATCCTGTCAGTAAATGAAGATGATCGGAATAGCGGCCCCGAAAAATGCGTTGCTAAGGAACTGGCACAAGCAATTACAGCTGGTAAACTTAGGTTTGTATCCTGCACAGAATAAGTACAGCAATGAGAGGAGCATCAAATTATGCACTTTCCGACCAGAGAAGAGGTTCAGCATGTTCGAGAAATGTACCCTGTCGGTTGCCGTGTGGAGCTAATCAGAATGGGACCGGATCCATGCAGCAAGTTAAAGCCCGGTGACCAGGGCACTGTAAATCATGTGGACGATACGGGGACTGTATTTGTGAGCTGGGACTGCGGCTCCGGGCTGGGTATGGTCTATGGTGCAGACCACATCCAGTGTTTAGAAGCGAAAGAAGTGCTGCGGCTGTAGGAGTAATCCCTCCTGGACCGAGGCAGTTTTGTTCGATACACATGGGTGTCAGCTTGCTCGTTCAGAGGTCTGTGAAGACTTCCTTGACCCATGGAAATTAGAGTATGGCGGCGTCACCTATTCTGTGAATGTTGTTGCCGTCAATAATGGATATGTCTCTCCAAAAACTGATCAGGAGAGTATATGCCCTATGTGCGGCGCCGAGCTTAGGGAATACGAGGCACATGAAATCTTAGATTATGGCGGTGTTATTCCTTGGGAATGCTCAAACTGTGGGGCCACTGGTGAGGAAGGATACACCCGCATTTTCAGTGGTCATTACCAGGTCTGCTTCGCAAATGGTGATTCGGTAACAGGGCGCGAATAAAAGACATCCATGCCCACATAAAATATTTCATACTTAACACGTCATAAATGCAAAATGCCTCCCGCCAAACTGAGTTTGGTGGGAGGCATTTTTCTTTTGCTTGGGTCTTGGGCCTTGTAGAATTGTTATAGTTGCGCTAAATGACCTCGTCCTCATAGTCCACTTCCGGCAAGGCAGATGACGGATGCTGCCAGTCGCAGTAGTAGAACAACTGCTCTGCTAACTTCACATCCCCCGCGCATTCCTGCACAAAGTCAACGCCAGCGTAGCATACTGAGAGGACTTCTTCGATTTCTTCGCCGTTCCTCAGCGGCCTGTCCATCGGAATGTCGTTCAGGCTGATGTCAGGAATATAAATAATTTCATCCCCAGTTGTGAAGGCCGCAGCTTTATAAATGGTACATTGCTGACCGGCGCTGTAGTGGAAAAGATCATCCATCATTTTTCCTGCCTCTAAGTTTTTTCGCAGGGCTTCTTTGGTCATAAATTCCTCCCGGACATTCATATGTTTGTTTACTTGTAGATCTTTAGTCCTCACCAGAATGAGCATGGTGGCTCCATTTGATCTTCCACATAAACGGCAGAGCTTTTTCCATACGCTTGACTTCTTCATAGAAACAGCTCCCTGGCCCTGCTGTTTTGTGCTGCTTGATGAATGTTTCCATCTCCTCGGGCGTTTCCGGGCCGTATCCGATAGCATCCAAGATTGTATGTGCGCCATCGGTTTTGATCGCCAGCAGTGTTTCAGCATCAATGTTTCTTCCGCCTGGAAACGGCTGGAAAAACGCCAGCCTGCACAAGGGCAAGTAGCCTTCCGGCATATGGTGTCTCCCGATGTTCCATATCATGTAACCAGGCAGGACGCAGTCCACGAGGCGAAACGTATGTGTAGGGTAGCCAAACTCGCTTACAACAATTTCATGTTCCTTAAATTCGACAATTAAATTACCCATTCAAATTCTCCTTAGACCTCAAAACCAAATTGCTCGGCGATGGCCCGTCCGATTGCCAGAGACACATCGCACTCCGTGAAGCCGTCCTCACAGTCATCTGTGCATTGCAGTACATCGGCAACAACAGTGTCTTCAATGCGGCTCCAAATGCGGGTGGCGTAGTCATCGGTACACGCCACCAGCAAGCGGTTCGCCGTCATGGCGATGCTCTTAGCGACGGGCATCTCAGCGTTGACATCTTTAACGCATTTCACCTTGAAACGCGACCGACAGATGAACTCATCGCCAAAACTCATGTGGCCGACAACACCAAGGACGGCGTCACCCATCTTGCTTTCGCCAGTGATGCCGACAATGACATCTCGAACCGTTTTTGCATCATTGATCGAAGTAGTATAAGGGGCTTTTTCAGTCAGATCTGTTACAAGAAACATTTTTTGTCCTCCTTTTTAGCTCAAATATTTTCGGAACGGTGCGTTATCTATATAAAAAAGCATACGGACTGCCCTGTCCGTATGCTTTGTGACCTAATTGGCCAATGGTATTTTGATTATTGGTATGGTCCAGGAAAAAGAAAAGCGCCCAAAAACCCTCAGGTCTTTGGACACTATGTAACACGGCTACTATGATTGCTCACACAATCAACGGATACTTTACGATAGTATTATACCTGGCTGGACAGAAAATTTCAATCCCTTTTGTGCCCGCCTATTTTTCTACTATCTTGTAGAAATATCTCTTGACATTTCTACAATGCGGTAGTAGAATTACAGTATCACAGTGGACGCACTGGGACAGGAGGGTAACTATGATGGATCGATCCAAAAAAATGACTGACACAGAATCAGAAATCATGGAGGTGCTATGGAATTCTGAAGCGCCTATGTCTGCGGCGGAGCTGATTGACTACTTCGCCCAGCATTACGGGAAAGCCTGGAAAGCTTCAACGCTGGCTACTTTCTTGTCCCGGCTTAACCAGAAGAACCTGGTGGACTCCGTCCGCAGGGGCCGAGTGCCCTACTATCACCCAATCCAGACGAAAACAGCATATATGCAGAGCATGGCACAGGAGGTGCTGGACACCATGTATCAGGGCTCGGTAACAAAGTTCTTCGCTGCGCTCTGTGGGGATACCCCCCTCTCAGCCAAAGACCGCGAGGAGCTGAAAGCGTGGCTGGACAAGGAGATGTGAGATGGCCGTCAACCTGTTTTTGACTACTGCCCTGCTCAGTATTACAGGAAGTGCAGCGTATGTCCTGCTGAAACTGTTGCTGGTGGCCAGCGGGAATCGACTCAGCCAGAACTGGCGATACCACAGCATAATAGCCATTTCCCTGCTCTTTGTTCTGCCGCTCTATAAGCTGTGGGCGCTGGTTCCCGTTCCCCATCCATCCTTGCCCCCAATCATCGTAGCCAGCGGCAACGTGGACCTGATTTATATCCCGTCTGCCTCTGCCGCTATCGGTGAACTGCCTGCGCAAACTGGGCTTATAAATGGCGGCGTTGATTGGGGACTGGTGGTTGAGTGTGCCGCAGCATTGTGGCTGCTGGTTGCCATCAGCCTTATCCTCCGGAATATCTGGCGGCTCCTGCATTACCGTTGCCTGTTTGAGCAGGCGAGCCACGATGTAAACAGCCATCTTCAGCAGATTGCGCTGGAGGCCGCCCGCCTGGTGGGTGTCACCGGCGAGGTCCGGCTATTGGCGTCTCCCCTGGTGCAAAGTCCCATGCTGGTCGGGTTCTTCCGTCCAACGATTTTACTGCCGTCAGAACACCTGCCAGACAGCGACGCTCGATATATCCTGGCCCACGAACTGACGCATTTCCGACGTAGGGACCTATGGAAGAAATTCCTGATGAACATGATCCAATGTATCCACTGGTTCAACCCTGTGGTCTACCTGCTGAGCCGGGATTTTGCGTACTGGCTGGAAACCTCCTGTGACGAGGAAGTTGTCAGTTCCCTTGACTATGCACAGCGAAAAGAATATGGTTACCTTCTGATCAATTACGCTCCCGCCACTCGGCATGTGGGACCAAGACTATATGTTTCCTTCACCTCATGCCGATACAAACTCAAAAGGAGAATTTCTATCATGATGAACTCGAACAAAAAGTCCCGCTCCTTGCTTGGGTTGTTGCTTGCCCTCGCCCTTGTTGTGGGGTGCCTGGCTACCTCTGCACTGGCAGCAAATATCAGTGATAACGGCACTACTGATGATTTTGCTCTCAGCTTTGTTACCGGGCAAAATATCTCCATCAAAGATGCCCAGAATGCGGGTACCGGGATGGTTTCCGTTGTGGACGATGCGCCAGCAATGGTGAATGACGGCGTTCTTCAACTGGAAGATTTGGCCCACGATGAACTCGATATGTCCTCGGTGCAGTATTTTGTCAGTAGCGCTACACCGTTTGCCTTCGGTTCCATCAGCACAAGCGTACCTGGCAATAAGTCTGCGGTTGCGGAGGATAGCTTTTCCCTTGAGGCTGGCGAGACTGTGACAATCAACTGCTCATACTCACCGGCTTCTGCCAGTGTTGATTTCGGCCTGATTGCCCCCGATGGGTACTTCTACTATGTAAACAGCATGAACGGAAGTATCAATTCTACGCTGGCAGTCACTGTACGTGGGCAGTATACTCTGGCTGTGAGAAATAACTCCAGCAATACCATCAGCGTTGTGGGGTATGTGAACTATTAACATGGTTTCTAAAACCTGAGACAACATCCGCCCTTAGTGCAATAGACAGAGCGTCCAGAGGCTTAATGTCTCTGGACGCCGCCCTTTTTCGCCGGACAAATAGAGTTTTGCTTTCCATGAGCGTTCCAGCCAACAGACTGACGACAAGCGGCAAATTTATTATTGATTTTTCCTTGCGCAGCCTTTATAATGTGAGCATAAAGTATCTGTAGTTTGCCCTCTGGCAAACAAAGTATCTGTGTATCAAAGCGTCTGAAGGTGTATGCCTTTGGGCGCTTTTTTATTTTCGCCTATGATTTAGCTACATAAAACTTTATACTTGACCTCCGTCACAAAGCGCGTGGACAGCATTTCAACTGCCCATGCGCTTTTTTATATATACCCAGGCAGAGGGTATCTGCCAAAAATATTACTAACGAGGTGACAAACATGGTAAAAGACGAATTTAGACCTGATGTTGGGAAAAAGATTTTTGTCCAGCACCAGGCCGAACTGGAACAGGGGCTGCAACATCTGGCGTACGCTCTGGGCTGCCCTCAGAAGATCCCACTCCCTGCGGAGTTCTTCCAAGCATTTATCAGCGGGTTCTGGGATCCATTCCAGGAAGCCTGCGAGGTTGGCAACCAGCAGCAAAAGGAGATCACCGAAAAAATCCGTTCATTGGAATGCCAGCTCCGCCAAGGGATGACGCCTGATACCCAGGACATTTTGGGTCAGTACAGCGACTTGCTGGCCGCACGCAACAGCACCGGTCTGGACTATGCGTTCCTTGTGGGATACCAGTGTGCGTTTCGGTTCCTGATGATGGGACTGAGCCCCAGTGCCATGGACTTTCTGAAAGAGGAGGACAAAGAATGACGCCGACGTGGATCATACATTTTATTCCCTGCGGACAACCCAGCTACCATACTCATGGCTTGGATCGCTATGGAAGTCTGGAACTGGAGCTGAACCTACCGTTGGATCTGCAACAGGCAACGCTGTTTATCAACCTGATCGCCAACGAAGTTGCGGAGAAGGGAAAGCGGTACCGCTCCGGGGATCGGGAGGATAATGTGTTCAATCTCCCGTTTTACCTGTTTGAAACGGTTCCTATCCAACCCAGCCGGGAGAATGACCGCGTGCTTCGCATCCTGTTTTGCGACCCTGCCGGTAAATATCCGTGGGAACCGGAGTGCGAGGAGCCCTACTCCATGCAACTGGACAATGCCGAGAAACAGGCAATGGCCACCCTGCTTGCGAGGCGGTGGGTGGAGGATGTCTTCTGATGGCGGGCCAGATCGACCAGGTGGAACAACTTGACCTGCTCCGCTTGAAGGCAGGAGATCTGCGCTGGCTGTACGCTACCGGCCGGGGCCAGACTACCGGTTTCGGCAGGAACAAGCAGCATTCCTTCCGCCATGGCGTACAAACGCCTGTAGGTGACATTGAGCTGTCTGTCTGGATCAAAGCGGCAGAACACATCATAGAGCGGGACGGACTCCAGACAGAACTGGAGCACCTGCAGCCATATGCGGTTGACTACGGCGGCGGGAATATCTACTCCAAGCAGCTTTCTCATGGCGGGCATCTGAGTATGTGTTTGTCCGCAATCTATCGCAATCCGGCTTGGGTGTTCTTTGTCCCCTATAACCGGCAGTACCACCCAGAACTGTTGGATACCACCCCAATGGTAGAGGTTGTGATGGACTGCTGCAAAACGGCCTGCGCCATACCAAGAGCGCAGATTCATAACGAAAACCAAATTGCTCACTGTCCTGTTTGCGGGCGGTGGGCATCTTTCAGCTATGCTGAGAACAGAACATCAGAATAATTTGGAGGTTCAATATGCACTTTACTGTTCTTTCTGCCCTGCCGCTGCCCCAGGATACCTCAACTGCTATGAACGCCGTCACTGTGGACGATGTGGTTAGCTTTGTGGCAGGTAAACTCCTGTTGGAAAATCTGGCCAGCCAAAAACCGGTGAAAATGCCGGAAGTAGATTCCGCAATGATCGACTCCTCGCGCTGGGAATGCCTTGTAGAGTGCATGGTTGACAGTCTGCTGGCACCCTATAACGAGAACAACACAGATATTGCTCACATGGAATTTGATGACCATACTGACGAGGGGCATACGGCCTATGAGCAGAGCGGCGTTGACTGCGTCAGGACCCCGGATGGCCGTATTATTACCTGTCACTGCTATGAATTCAGCAGACGGTATGAACTGCATGATGGCAAGGTCTACAGGCGGAGCTTTGGACCGCTGCATCACCGCAAGCAGACTAAGAAGTCTAAAAAATATCTTGCGCTGCCCAACTATCCGTTCCAAAAGCTGTTTCCCACATTCGACGCCTTTATGACAGAATACTGGGGTTGTGAGTCTGGCGAGGAGGATGGCCGTTATGGCTACTACTTCAATCCGAACGGACGCTGGGACTGGTGGCAGATTGGCGGACGTTGGCCGTTCCGTTTTCTGGTCAAGGATAACTGCAACTCAGCAGTTGCTGGCGAGGCTTCCAGCTTGTTCAGAACAGAGCCTCAGCGTGAAGCCCCTGACGGATACTGCTGGGTAGCTGGAGCACGAAAATGTGATATCGCATGGGACGTGATGCGGGAGTTCATTCGCAACAAATGCACTGAACAATTCCGTCAGTATGAAGCGTGGTTTAAGACAGGCCAGATTCCCACAGAAAATGCCAGCAGTATCACCCTGGTCAAAGACGGCATCATCTCCTGGGGCGATTATCTGTACCGGAAAGGTGAAACCTTGGAGCATCGCATACACAGTATGGGCCTCTCTGACCAGCACCCCTATCCTATTACGACTTTTGCCTATGTGGATGCGGACGGCTGGGGCGATCAGGGCTGGGGGGCAACCGACTCAAACGAGGATGAGGTTCAAGCCTGGTTCAAAGCGGTCGCCGATTTCATTGCGAAGCAGCCAGATGATGCGCTTCTTGTCTCGGTGGATTGCCATACCTGAAGGAGGAATATCGCTAACAATGGATATGGAATTTGATTGGAAACTGCAGCGCATGACAACTGATGCCATGATGGACATTATGATCGCCAATGAGAACCCTCGACTATCGGCAGCGAAATGCGATGCGCTTATGGAAATCAAGAGGCGCTGCTGTAAATACCGCGAAATCGGTTTTGTCTCTGATCTGGTGCTGGCTGTCTTGGAGAAGAAACTGGAACTGCTTAAAAAGGCTGATACCATCAAGGACTGCGAGAAGATTCAGGCCCCCAGTGCACCGATCTACCACCAATACAGTGGTGATTTTAGAACTGATGACCCCTGGGTCGCAGAGGAAGAATTGATTCAATGGTCATTGTCCAGTCTCCGTACCCCATTGCTTCCGGATGTCTTTAAGAGATTTCATGACTTATTTCGGCAGGTTTTTGGGGTAAATATCTAAAAAATCATGCGGATGTGAACGCACATTATGAAGATACGGAGACACTGCAGTGTCTCCGTATCTTCCGTTTTGGAGGTAAAGCGATTGAAACATCAATTTGATAAAACATTACTGAAAATTGCAGAAATAACCCGCGGACGCATATCCAGGCCACAAACATTATCCGATTTTTTAGCATATTGCGCTCTCCTTTTGAGCATACGCACCGACCCAGTCCATTCAGAGCAACGGTCGAAATCTTTGGAACGGCTGAAAGCGAATTATAAAAAGGACGAATGGGAGGCTTTCCATCAAGGATTGGTTGATTTATGTAGAACATTTGTCAGAAATATCCAAGTCGGGCGTTATGAGGATCTGTTTGCTGGCCCTTTCACCCAAGTTAGAGCAACCAGTCGAGCACTCAAGCAGGATTTTACTCCGGTCGACGTAGGAAAACTGATTGGCGCGATTTCCGTTTCCTCCAATCTTTCGCTCCCAGAAAAAGGATTCTTTTCCTTAGGCGATCACGCGTGTGGGAGCGGCACACTTCTCCTTGCCGGAGCACAGCGTATTGCAGATACCGGTTACAATCCTGCGGAACAGTTGGTGATTCAGGCTGCCGACCTTGATGCACGCTGCGTCCACATGACTTATCTCCACCTCTCACTCTATGGCATCCCTGCTGTCGTTGTCCACGGCAACACAATAACTCTGAACGAGTATGATCGGTGGTACACCCCCGTTTATCTCTGGAGAAAATGGATTTGGCGTGCCCCAATGCCTTTTGGTGACAGCGGATATATCAGTGATGAAAAGTTGAAGTGCTTTGACGAACCGATATACGGCGCATACCGGTATATGGAACAGCAATTTTCAACAGCTGACGCAAATAGTTCGACAGACAAGCAAAAAACAACATAAGAAGAGAGGTATTATGATGATAGATGGAAAAAAGCACAGCTATTTCAAGCAAATCGCAGGCAGACGGGTGGAACGTATCTTGGAAGGCTTGGAGGCTTTGGGAAATTGTTCTTCACCCGCCACTTATGACTACGACAATCAGGAGCTACCGCCCATCTTCGCTGCAATTACTGAGAAGCTGGTGGAAACCCGCCAGCGGCTGATCACGCACAGCCCCTATAACGGAATCCCGTTCCGGCTGCGGCCACCCAATATGGTAGAGTTGGATGGCCACGCTTTCGACCGAAAGCAACTTCTGACCACAGCGGAGGTACTGGCCCTTTTAGAGGAGAATGGGGCCCACTTTGTATCGCTGGAGCCGGTAAGGGATCGCTATCAGGCCGCATTCGGTGACGAATTGTGCTGGCCTGTCCCAGCCTGCATCGGCACACATCTTGGCTGTACCCTGCTGGCCGTTCGGGAAGGCTTGCTCTGCCTGCCCTATGACTGCCTGGACGGTGAGACCTATGAACAATTTGCCGTACAGGATATCAGGCTTTTGTCAAAGGAACAGGCGCAGCTCCTTCTGAACAGACTGCAGGATACTTACACACGACTGCTCAATGTCCTTGCCGACGCCCAAGCGTTCGGCCTTGTACGTGGCGACAATACTGAGGAGGTGGGACATGAATAATCTGTCCTACTATAAAAATCTCCAGGGGGTAATGACCCAGTTTGAACCGCTGACGGAAGCTGATCTGCAAAAAGTTGATGCAGATGGGCTGACCATCCCGGAAATCAAAAACGCACTGGAAAAGCATGGCCTTGATCTGCAATATGTTGTTCACGATCCCTCTCGTTCCATATTCGGTACTTACTATGCGGATTATAACCAAGGACTCTATGGCGATATTTTCTTACAGCACAATATGATTGACAGGCTTCCCCTTTATAGGACTGCGGATAAACTCCAGGGCGAGACTGCGCCGGAATTGGCCTGCAAGCAGTGGAAAAGCTACTATGAGAAATGCGTCCCACTACCCATGCTGATCTATGATTTCCAGCGGCGCTACTTGGACATCCCGCCTGAAGAGGTGTTTCAGGTCTGGTACAGCGTCTATAAGCGGATTGACTATTCCAATGGAATGTGGAAACCGGAGTTGCTGAACTATGTATTTTCCCATGCCCCTGCACCGGAATGCCCTGAACTTAGTCCAGATGGTCTGATCACGGTTTATCGTGGCATGGGGGAGCTTTCCCTGCCTCCTGAGCAGGCTATCTCCTGGAGCACCCATCCAGGCAATGCCCTCTGGTTTGCTGTCCACAGTGGACGCGGCATCCATGTGGCTGTCGCCCATATCCGTCCGGAGCAAGTGGTGTGGTATGCAGACAATTTCTATAATGAAAATGAGGTCATCGTCCTCCCTGGTTCCATTACAGAATATTACTATGAGGATATGATTCCTGCGACAGAGGAGCATATACCTGCTATATTGGCCTCTGTCATGCTGGAGTTTATCCGGTATGGACAACAAGCCAAGAAACTGGGCTACAGGGAGGAGAATATCTTCCATTATCACGGGCTGAAGCATATCTTACGGGTCCTGCTGCTCTCCCTTATCTATTATAACAACTCTGGCGATCCCCTAAGCGATGCGGATAAACGTATTCTGGTCTACTTCAGTCTGCTCCATGATATCGGGCGTATTGACGACAGCAAAGACGATGCTCATGGAGATCGGTCTGTATCCTTGATTCGCGCAAAAGGCATCCGCATCAAATGCCTTCCAATGACCAGGAAGGACTACCGTATCGCAGAACTTTTGATCCGATACCACTGCCGCAACGATGCCGTTGGTGAAGCTGCGATCCGGTCTGCGACTGGCCTGTCACAGAAAGAGAAGACCCATGCAGTCCACCTATACCACATCTGCAAGGATATGGACGGACTGGATCGTGTTCGGTTCAACGGCCTGGACTACCGCTATTTGCGTACAGATTATGGCCGGCGCCTG
>OFFW01000503.1_pt1 | contig 28604 bp, 15 predicted proteins | sample 1521501 | NCBI WGS metagenome assembly OFFW01 (sample SAMEA3504107, study PRJEB24116) | mouse gut metagenome | biome: mouse gut; feature: mouse-associated habitat; material: faeces | place: Denmark | collected 2011
TATTATTGCATTTTCCAATAGTACCGGCGGAAAGGTTATTCTTGGTGTGGAAGATGAAACCGGCGCCGTGTATGGAATAGGGGAGCAAAGTCCGTTTAAATTATCAGATTGTATATCAAATATGATTTCTGATGCATGTACCCCGCAGATAGAGCCTGATATTTCCATTCAAACGGCAGAAAACAGGACCATTCTGGTTATTGATATATCTCCCGGTAAATTCAGACCATATTATCTTGCAAGCAAGGGCAAAGAAACCAGTGCCTATATAAGAATAAATGGAACAAGCAGACCGGCTGATGTCAGAAAGCTGCACGAACTGGAGTTGGAAGGACAAAGTATATCCTATGATACCCTTCAGGAAATTGGATGCGAATATGATGAAAAGAAAGCGTTGGATTTGTGCAAAAAAATGAAGCAAATAGCAATCGACTCCTGTAAAACAGATGATGAGAAACTCTCCATTAAAGATATGACTCTGGAAAAGCTTCACGATTTTGGCGTACTTTGCCAGGTAGGCAGAAATCCTTATCCCACGCATGCATTTAATTTGCTTACAGATAATAAAAACAAATCCTCCAAAATTCAATGCGCTTTATTCAAAGGCAAAACAAGAGATGTGTTTATTGATAAGAAAGAATTTAACGGGCCAATTTTTGAACAGATAAATGACGCTTACCATTTTGTTTTAAGACATATAAACATGGGTGCTGAGATTGAAGGTGAATATCGGAAAGATTTATATGAGCTGCCTATTTCCGCAATCAGAGAAATGATAGCAAACGCTGTCCTTCACAGAAGTTATCTGGATAAATCCTGTGTACAGGTATGTCTGTACGATGACAGAATTGAGGTTTTATCACCAGGTATGCTCTATGGCGGATTGGATTTGGAAACTGCAAAATCCGGAAAATCCACATGCAGAAATGAAGCCATTGCAGAAGCTTTTCATTATATGCATATTGTAGAGGCATGGGGAACCGGACTGCCGAGAATTATTAACAGATGTAAAGAGTACGGATTGCCGGAACCAATATTTGAAGAATTTGGCAACAATTTTAAAGTTTCACTTTTTAGAAAAGTGAGCAATGACTCCGAAGAAGTAAGCAATGACTCCGAAAAAGTAAGCAATGACCCCCAAAAAATAAGCTATGACTCCGAAAAGGTAAGCAATGACTCCGAAAAAGCAAGCAATGATTTTGAAAAATATTATACATTGTTTGAACAGGCAGAAATAACAGAAATTTTCGTAAGCAATATTAAACAGGTATATAACAAGTGCGGCACCTGTGTTCCATTCGGTCAGACAAATGTAATGGAGTGGTTAAGTTGTTCTAAATCTAAAGCAACCAATATTATGAACGCCATGAAAACAGCAAATGTAATTAAAAAAGTTACCGGATTAGGCCCCGGAAAATATAAGTTTATTGAAATCTAATAATATCAGTTTTATTTGTACAGGCAAGCACTATTTTTCTATAGTCCTTGCCTGTCGCCAATCTTCCGCCATGCACTGCCACAACTATGAATCTGTGGCAGCGCTCTCAGTTCCCGTCGGGGCAGCCCCCTTTTTCCTAACAAAATACATATTTCTTCATTCTATCAAACGCTTCCTTCACTCTCTGGTGAGGCAGCGCCAAATTAATGCGGATAGAATTTTCTCCATGGAACATTCTCCCGTCCTGCCACGCGACGCCCACATCCCATCCGGCCTGCTCAAGCTCGTCTATGGTCTTTCCGTGGTCCTTAAGCCACTGCGTGCAGTCAATAAACAGCATGTAGGTTCCCTCTGGCTTTGCCACCTGTACACCGGGGAAGTTCTCCACAATAAAATTACATGCGTAATTTATATTTTCACTGAGCACCTGCCGCAGCTCGTCCACCCACTCAAAGCCTTCCGGCTTATAAGCGCCAATCAAGGCATGCATACTGAGTACGTTCATGGAATTGTAATGGGACTTACTGCCCTGAGCTTCCACGCGTTCCCGCAGATATTTATTATATATAACATGATAAGAACCAATCAGCCCTGCCAGATTAAAGGTTTTTGACGGTGCATACAATGCGATGGTTCTGTTTTGGGCATCCTCGCTGACCGTCTGTGTGGGAATATGGCGGTGTCCGTTTAAAATGATATCCGACCAGATTTCATCCGAAATCACCACACAGTCGTTGGCGCGGTATACCTCCATTGCCTTTTCGATTTCTTCTTTTTCCCAGACGCGCCCGCAGGGATTGTGAGGGCTGCAGAAAACCGCCACATGAATCTTGTTCTCCTTAATCTTCGCGTCCATGTCCGCATAATCCATCCGCCAGACTCCGTTTTCGTCAAGCTTTAAAGGGCTGTGGATAATTTTTCTTCCGCATCCGGAAATGCAGTGGGTAAAGCCTATGTAAGTGGGGCTGTGGAGCAATACCGCGTCGCCCGGCGCGGAGAATGCGTCCAGAACGGATACCACGCCGCCCAGCACGCCGTTTTCATATCCGATGCATTCCCGTGTAAGTCCCGTCACGCCGTTTCTCTTTTCATGCCAGTTGATGATGGAATCAAAATACTCGTCCCTCGGCTCGAAATAGCCGTAAGCCATATGTCTGGTTCTCTCAATAATCGCCTCAGGCACAGTGGGAACCGTGGGGAAATTCATATCCGCCACCCACATGGGAATCAAATCAAAGCCCTCCTTTGGCTTCATATTGCCAAAGCTTCCCTCTCCCTTTAAGGGTCCGTCCACCGCCATGGCATCCATTCCCCGCCTGTCCATAATTGATGTGAAATCGTACTTCATAGTTAATCTTTTCTCCTTTCTATGATGTCATATTTTCTATCACATTTCTTCCCTGTACCGTCATTTCATACCGCCGCTGCCGTCAGCGCTTTTCTACAATATCCTTAAGCCGGGCAAAATCCGTTATTGTAAAATCCGGCGTATATCCCAGCTCCTCCCACTCTCTTTTGTACTGCTCTTCTCTTTCGCAGTCCTCTTTTGACCAGTGGGAAATTTTCATCAGCTTCTCATATAACTCCGGCGGATTGCCGTTTGGAATATGGCACCATACAGAGAACACCCCTGCCTTTTTGGCCATCAGCATATCCTTGGACAGGCTGTCGCCCATATAAATGGTTTCTTTTGGAGAAATTCCTTCTTTTTCACAGATTTCAATTATTAAATCAGGATTTGGTTTTTTCTCCAGTACAACATGGGTCTTGGGAGAGGTCGGTTTTTTTATGGGCCGTCCGTCATAGCTCCCTGACACATACACATCCTTGAAATAATCCGCTATCCCCAGCCGCTCCAGCCGGTAATAGCCGTTTTCCTCCGCCGATTCCGTGTAGCCCACAATAATGACTTTTCGTTCCCACAAATATTTCAGGGTATCCTCCACTCCCGGATACAGCTTCAGCAGCCTTTTTCGCTCCGAGTTAAACCGGTGAAACGCCGGGTCTAATTTTTCCCTGATTTCCTCTTTCGTCGCGTTTGCAAAGCGTTTCTCTGCGGAGGGCAGCTCTACGGCTCCAAAGGGCGGCTCCACGCTTCCGGCTTTTCTGTGAACCTCCTGAAATTCCTCTATAATTTTATCCTCCGAAACCCCAAGCAGAAAGGACAGTTCCTTTGTCATCTTATAAAAAGCCGGTATATAGAACCCAATCCACGAATACAACGTGTCGTCCAAATCCGTAATTATCAGTTTTATCATATAACTCCCGTTCTTTTCGCTTTTTCTCTTTTTCGTATTCACAAAAAATCCGTCATACCAAAACATTTACATGCTTTTAAGTATAACGGATTTCTTCTTAATTTACAATGAATGACTTACTTTTGATTTCTTCTTCCGTGCTTAATAATCCAGTCCTGCGCCTTGCTATGTCCTGATTTTTTCCACTCTGAAATAATATAATCCGCCTTTTGCGGGGCTTCCTTATACAAGTCGTTAAGATTATTCCCTACGCTTTTCTGAACGAATTTTTCCGGGTCGTCTTTTAAGTTTGTGAGAATAACCGTGTACCTGTCAAATTCATCCAGTGCGGTGAATAGCTTTTTCGACCAGGGCAGCCGTATCCTGACACCTTCGCTTGCAAGCCGCCTGACATGGACGTTTTCATCAAGCGTCCATTTTATCAGCTCGTCCATTACTTCTTCAGGGTGTTCCCGCAGCAGCGGACGGACGGCAAACTCGCCGGTGAATCTTTTTGTCAGTTCTTTCAAAAAGGAAAGAGATAATCTCCAGTCTTCGTTTCCGTGCCGCTCCACATATCTGCTGACAGGCCACAGCCACCATCCGAAATTAAACATCCCCTCGGGCTGTTCCAGCTCCGGCCCAAGCATATTGAAAAATGCCTCGATATTTTTTGTACAGCCGCCGGACATGCTGTTCTCCATAGCGTCTACGATACAGTCCAATCTTGCAAACAGTTCTTTGTCGTCCAGTTTGCCCGTCAGAGAACCGGAAAATGTTTTTTCATCAAAGTCCGGCATTACGGAAAGCATTTTCTGAGAAAAATCTAAAATATAATCGTCATTATAATAATCCTTATGTTTCATTCCTGTGTTCTCCTCAGAGATATTCTGCTGTTATATTCTACATTCTTCCGGGCGCAAATCTCACCTTAAACTCGAAATTCTCCTCGTTAAGCTGATACTGCTCCGCCAGCTCCGGCCCGCAGCTATTTGAGCCGATACCGCTCTGCCGGTAATCTGCGCAAAGCACCGTATAAGGAGACTCCTCCAGTTCATAATTGTGGGCTTTTTCCGTAAGCTCTTCCTGGGTATAAACAGAAGCGTTAAAGGAAAAGGTCTCCTCGCCTGCCACGGTAAGCGCCGCTTTTCCTCCCTGCAAAATCACGTAATCGCAGTCGAAGTGGCTTCCGTTTTCCTGAGGTCTGATGTAATCCTCATGCATTGCCTTCACATCGGTATCAAAAACTCCGTGGTAACCGGCGCGTCTCTTGTCGATATAGCTTTCCTCCGGTCCGATTCCGCAGTAAGTTACCTTTGTCATGGACTTGGGAAGGAACAGACGGAGTCCGAATCTGGGAAGGAACGGGAATACCGGATTCTTTTCCACCTTCAAATCCACATCCACCGCTCCGTCCGGCAGGATTGTCCAGACAGCCTTGATATTCAAAATTCTCTGAATATACACAGCGGATATGGAAAGGCTGGTCTCAATGGAAATTTTATCTTCCTCCACTTCGGTCTTTGTCCCATATGCCCTCGTAACAGTGCAGTCATACTGGGCCTTTCTCCACTCCTGTTTGATATTGCGGTCATTGTCCGTAGGGGCCCGCCAGATGTTAAACTCCATGGGACGTTCCAGCAGGTTACGGTTTCCGTATACCATTTCCTTAAACAGGCCTGTGAGCTTATCATAGACATAAGTAAATTCCGGTGTAGAGACGGTAACCTCCGCGTCCTCTTCCTCCACCTTAAATTGAGTTTTTGCCGCCTGCGCCGCAAACAGCTCTTTTACTTTCCGGTTCCTGTTTTCTCCGGTTAACAGCTTTACTTCCTCGAATCCGAGAGGAAAACCGGCGGGAAGAACGGCGTCTCCCTCTTTTAAGGAATAAGAAACCTTCAAATAACATTTTCCCTTATCCGGAACCGTAAACTCAACGGGAACCGTCTTTTCCTCATGGGCGGGAATGTTCAGCAGCTCCCCGTCTTCAATCACACCGCTTTGTGTAACAACGCCGTCGCACAGCACGTCGTACCGCACAGTCACATAGTCTTTCAGATTTACAAAATCCATGTAGTTCCTGAGCGTCATTACTTTATTTTCCTGGTCAAAAGACAGGACTCTGGCCGGACGGTGGACGTTTTTAAATTCCTTAAGTCCCGTATGAGGCGTTCTGTCAGGATATACCAGACCGTCCATGCAGAAATTGCCGTCGTTGGGATGCTCGTTATGGTCGCCCCCATAAGCGTACATCTTTTTTCCGTTTATGGTCTTTCCCATATCAATGGCATGGTCGCACCACTCCCAGATAAAACCTCCGCACGCGCCGTCGTATTGCTGAACCACCTTGAAATAATCCTCCAAATCGCCGGGGCCGTTGCCCATGGCATGGCAGTACTCGCACATGATGAAAGGCTTTGTGCCGTCTTTCTTAAAATAGGTATGGATATCATCCAGAGTAGGATACATCCGGCTGTAGGTGTCCAGATTATCAAAATTATATTTACGCTTCTTTGTAGTGTAAAGAGCGCTTTCATAGTGCGTCAGGCGGGTGGAGTCAAACTCCTTTGTCCATGCGAGCGCCTCCTCAAAGGTACAGCCGTAAGCGCATTCGTTTCCCATGGACCAGATAACCACGCTGGGGCGGTTCTTATCCCGCTCCACACAGCGCTGCGTTCTGTCAACGGTGGACGCGGTAAATTCCGGATTATCAGAGATTGCCTCGCTCCAGCGCTCAAGCCTTTTGGCAACATCGGGATAGCGGAAAAACATGTCTTCCCTTCCCGCCTCAACCATCTCTTTCCAGCCTGCCACTTTCTCCTCTATGTCCATTTCTTTCATATAAACATCGTTGGTTCCGTGGCTCTCATTGTCCGCCTCGTCAACCACATAAAAGCCAAGCTGGTCGTAAAGCTGGTATGCCCAGGGCGCGTTGGGATAATGGCTGGTGCGGATAGCATTCATATTGTGCTCTTTCATCAGCTTCAAATCCTTTAAAAGCTGCACGGGACTGATGACAAATCCCGTCTTGGGGTCGCTGTCGTGACGGTTTGTCCCGTGGAACTTTACCTTCACGCCGTTGATGTACAAAACGCCGTCCTTTACATGAATTTCACGGATTCCCACCTGGTCGGAAATCACTTCCCCCTCTGTTTCCAGAACCAGCGTATAAAGGTAGGGTTCCTCCGCATTCCAAAGACGCGCTCTCTCTACTTCCATGACCGCCTTCCCGTCGTCTGCCTTTGTCTCCGTAACCAGCTTTCCCTCCCGGTTAAAAAGCGATACTTTCACGGCAACAGGGTGATTCTGGTACTTGAAACTGATTTCAACCTTTCCGCTTTTGTAGTCACAGGAAGGCCGGGCTTTTACAAAATAGTCGAAAATCCCCTCTTCGGGTCTTAGGAGCAGATATACGTCTCTGAAAATTCCGTTCATACGGAATTTATCCTGGTCCTCCATATAGCTTCCGTCGCACCATTTAAGCACCAGAACCGCCAGCGTATTTTCTCCCTCCCGGAGGTTTTCCGTCACGTCAAACTCGCTGGTTGAGTGGGAAACCTGGCTGTAACCCACAAAACTGCCGTTTATCCATACATAAAAACAGGAATCCACACCCTCGAAATTCAAGAAAGCCTTCGGCGCCTTTTCGTCCTTATGATAGGTAAAGGTACGCACATACTCCCCGCAGGGATTGGCCAAAGGAACATAAGGCGGGTCCATGGGAAAAGGATAGCGGGTATTGGTATACTGGTGTCTGTCATAGCCGTAATTCTGCCAGACGCCGGGCACCGTCACGGTATCAAAGCCTTCGGTGTCAAATCCCTCTTTATAAAATTCCTCTTTCGCATCGTAAATGCTGTCAAAGTAACGGAATTTCCACTGTCCTGAAAGAAGCACAAAACGGTCCGTCATCCTGATACCGTCCATCCGCATGGACGCCGGGATATAATAGGCTCTGTTGGTCATCGTGTTTTTATGAAGAACCTGTAAATCTTCATAATATCTTGGAACTATCATCATTACTCCTCCTGTTCTTCTGAGCATATTCTTATAACGATTATAAGGAACCGCCGTCCAAATAACCATAGCCAGGATTGGACAAAACATGCACAAAATGATACAATCATAAAAAATCCGTCTTTCGCCCCACAGCGGAAGGCGGGCGCTCTTTGGTAAAAGCCAGGAAAGGAATTATGCCTCATGTATGCAAACGCCGGATATTTAAACGATGCGGATATCGAAACGGAAGATAACAGCCGCCCTCTTATCGTCAGCGGATGCGGGATTTACCGCCTTATCCGCCAGCCGGACATGACTACCATAAGGCCGGACGGGCGCAGAGACTATCAGCTTTTATATATTGCCTCCGGCAAAGCCTTCTTTCACTTAAATTGCGGCCTGAAAGAAGCCGCCAGAGGATGTATGATACTGTACAGGCCGGGGGAGAGCCAGCATTATTACTATTATGCCAGAGACAATTCCGAAGTATGCTGGATTCATTTTTCAGGATATGAAGCGGGCGCCGTTCTGGACAAAATTGGATTTGACAATTCCCAGATTCTATACTGCGGAAATTTCTTTAACTTTTTTGAACTATTCCGGGGCATCATCCTGGAATTGCAGTTAAAGCGCCCCTGCTTTGAGGAATTTTTAAGCCTTTATCTGCGCCAGCTTTTTGTCGGAATTGAAAGAACCCAGCTTGACCTTTCCATGGAAAAATCCACGGAAAATTCTTTCAGCCACCGGGAGTTGGAAGCGACCGTCCACTATTTCAACGAATCCTTTGCAAAGGATATCTGTATAGAAGAATACGCAAAAAACCAGCATATGAGCGTATGCTGGTTTATCCGCAGTTTCAAGCGTTATATGGGCGTAACGCCCATGCAGTATATTACTTCCATCCGTATAAATAAAGCCAAAGAGCTGCTGAAGAATACCAATTATTCCATTCAGGAAATCAGTGGCCTTGTGGGATATGAAAACCCTCTTTATTTCAGCCGGATTTTCAGAAAGCAAATCGGCTGTTCTCCCTCCGGTTACCGGAAAGGATAGACAAAAAATCAGCGGGAAACCTTCACCACAATGTTTCCAAGGGGTTTCATATTCCCCTCCTTATCGCCGAATATAACCTCGCCTTTCGGAAGATTAACCTTCACGTCGCTGCGGTTAAAATTCTGGAAGAAAATATATTCCACGTTTTCGCCGCTTCTGCCGGTTACTTCCACGCCGTCTGGAATTTCCGTCGGGAGAATGGGCGAAACGCCCGCTTCTTTCGCCAGCTTTTCATAAAGGTCGTCATAAAATGCCTGCTCGGCGTCCGCGCACACATAATACGCCTTTCCCTCTCCGAAATCATTTTCGAGAAGGGCGGGCGTCCCCGCGTAAAAATCTTTTCCGTAAACCATAAGCGTCTTTGCGGTGGTCGGCTTTACCAACTGGCACAGATATTTGCACACATAGCCGTCCCCAAGCTCTTTTGGCGCTGCCTCCGCCCGGCACAGCAGATTTTCCTCCTCGTCATAAAGGGAATCAATCTCCTCGCTTCGAAGCCCGAACACGTCCATCAGCCCGTGAGGCGTTCCGCCAAGAAAGCACAAATCGTTTTCATCCACCACGCCCGACCAGTAAGTCAGCACAAAAGTTCCGCCTTTTTCCACAAATTCCCTGATTTTTTCCGCGAAGCCCTCATGGAACAAATACTGCATGGGAGCCGCCACGAACCGGTAGGGGGCAAAAGAACATTTCTGGTCAATCACGTCCACATTCAGTCCCTGCCTCCTCAGCGCCCTGTAGGATTTTTCAACGCACTCCTGATAGTGAAGGTCCTTGTTTCTGGGGCCCTCCGAACCGTCTAACGCCCAGCGGTTGTCCCAGTCAAAAATGACTGCCGCTTCCGATTTCGTCGTCGTTCCGGCAACTTCGGAAAGCGCCTCCAGCATTTCTCCGGCCTCGCATACGTCCCGGAATGTTCTGGTGTCGTTTCCGTCATAATGGTCCAGCACCGCGCCGTGAAGCTTTTCCGCCGCCCCTCTTCCTTTGCGCATCTGGAAATACATTGCGCCGTCCGAGCCGTGGGCAATGCTCTGCAGAGACGTTGCGGTAAGCATTCCCGGCCTTTTCAGCTTGCTTACATCCTTCCAGTTGGTAGCTCCCGGACAGGACTCCATCAGGAAAAATGGCTTCCTTTTCAGGCTGCGAATCACATCATGCCAGAAAGCCGTATCCCGCGCGGTTTCCCACTCGTTATGCTTATGCCAGGAGGGATAATTGTCCCAGGAGGCAATGTCTATTTTTTCCGCCAGACGGAAATAGTCAATGTCATAAAAATGGTACATCATATTGGTGGTTACCGGCAAATCCGACCCGGCTTCCCGAATGGCCCTTATCTCATCTTCCATATAGTCGATGGTCTGGTCGGAAATAAACCGCCTCCAGTCAAGCTTCAAACCCGTCACCGACATTTCTCCTAAGGGAGAGGGACTTTCTATCTGGTCAAAGCTGTCGTAGGTGTGGCTCCAGAAGGTAGTCCACCAGCTTTTGTTAAGGGCGTCTATGGTTTGATACTTTTTCTTAAGCCAGCCCCTGAAAGCTTTCTGGCAAAGCTCACAGTGGCACTCCCCGCCAAGTTCATTGGAAATATGCCACATTTTTACCGCCGGGTGGCCGCCCAGTCTTTTTACAAGTTCCCCATTGATTTGACGCACCTTTTCCCGATAAACAGGAGAGGACAGGCAATGATTATGCCTGCCCCCGAACAGATTCCGTTGGCGCATGGCGTTTACCCGAAGGACTTCGGGATACTTATCCGCCAGCCAGTGGGGCCTTGCCCCGGAAGGAGTTGCCAGAATTACGGAAATGCCGTTTCCGTGAAGCCTGTCAATTATCTCCTCCAGCCATTTAAACCGATACTCTCCTTCTTCAGGCTCCAGCTTCGCCCATGAAAATATGCCCACCGTTACCGTGTTAATCTTAGCCTCCCGGAAACGCACAATGTCTGTCTCCAAAACTTCGGGCATATCAAGCCACTGCTCCGGATTATAGTCGCCGCCATGCATTAAATAACCGCTTTCCATTACCTTCTCCTGTTCCCGCTCCCTTTATGAGGCGTTTCCCTTTTGGGCGCCGGATGCGTTTTCCTTTTTCTGGCGGGATGTTCCGCCCTCTCGCCGTCCATGCTTCCCTTTTTTCCGGCCGGTCTTTTCTTCTTCCTTCTGACAGGTTTCTTGTGCTTTCTGTCCCGTGAACGCTTACCGGCAAGAATAAATATCACGATTCCCGCAATGGCAAGAACCGCCGCCGCGATGCCTCCGATTATCCATTTCATCTTCGCGTTGTCCTTTTCGACTACCGCGCCGCCGTTCTTTTTGTCCAGCCTGATTTCACCGGAAAGGGAAGAATCCCCGTCCGTTCCGCTTCCTTCTCCGTAAGTACCGGATATCCCGTCTTCACCGCCGCCTGTGCCTTCTCCGGCCGCGCCGCCGGCTCCGCCGTTAACCACAATGCTGTCCGGCCCTTCCTTCGGGGCAACCACCGATACTTTTCCGCTTCCTTTGGCCGCTCCTGCTCCGGCCCCGACGCTTCCCGCCAGGGTCTTATTGCCGATTTGGGCGGCGCTCCCTTTACTCATATCCACAAGCTCCGGATGCAGATTATTTTCCTTTACAACCGTGGAGGTAATGTTCTGGGCATCCGCCGGATTATTCGTAAAACGTGTCTCCTCGTCGTACAAGCCCTGGCTCATATTGTCGTTTCCGTGGCCTGCATCTCCGCCGCCGCTCTGACCTGCGTTTTCACCGCCGCCCTGGCTTCCGCTGTCGGAACTGCCGCCGGGCTGCGAAGGAGTGACCGCTCCGACTTGCAGAAGAACGGGCTCCGGCAGAGAAGAAATAACAGGCGTTTTGTTTCCATAGGAGGCGTTTGCCGTCTGAAAAGAGCCATCGCAGTAACCGACCTCCACCTGCAGAACCGCGGAAGAATCCGCCGGCTCTATCCGCACATGTCCAAGCCGCAGTTCCCCGTCGCCAAACAGACTCTGGTTTTTCAGGGAAGATACATAGATATCCATTATTCCCGTATTTTCGTTATAAATATAATCATGTTCCGTTACGCTTTCCAGTCCGGAATCAAAATCAAAGACTGCTTGCCCCTGATTTTGTCCGCCCATATCCACGCTCAGGGAAATCGAAAGTGTGGAAATTTTCTCTTCCTTTGCATGGCTCATGCCAAGCGACACAGCAACTTTGGAATTCTCTTCCTGCAAGGTCACTGTGTCCTGTTCCTCCGCATTTACCTGCAGAGGAACAAACATTCCCAATATGGCTAATCCCAAGTATAATTTCTTCCAGATTTTTTTCACCTTGTATCTCCCATCGCTTACCATGCCGCAGCACCGTCTTCTGTTTCCGAATCATGTTTCAGGATAATCTTATCCAGTTTTTCCGGGATTTGCAGAGGCAGTGTGTCGCTTACAAGCCTTTGGCCTTCGTTCGTCAACGCGTTGTCTACCCGGTAAAGCTGTGCCCGCACTCTGGAGTAAGCGGGAACCTGCCCGTCCGCGGACTCAATCCAGTAAATCCAGATACCGTCGCTTACCTCTCCCAAAAGCCCGTTTTCTGGTACTTTCGCAAGAATAATCTGCTCTGCCGCAAGCGTTCCTTCCGAATCCACTCCTCCGACGATATTGCCTTCCTCATCGTAGATTACCACCACGTTATAAGCCGGATTTCCTTTGTAGCTTCCCGTAAATATCAGGGAACCTGCCGGGATTTTCTTTTCTGTCCCGCTCCGTTCATAGAAATAATCCTCCTGCAGAATCCCCACAGCCCCTTCTATGCTGTCCGGCTTTGCCCCGAAGGAAATATTGTCTCCGGAGGGGCCTAACACGTCAATTTCCGATATGCTGACGGAACTCTGTCCCGGAGCCTTCAGTCTCACATAAGCGGCATCATAGGTACATACCCATGGGTCTTTATCCGCATTTTCAAAGTAAACCGTCTGGCTTCCCTTTTTGTTCTCAAACTGTCCGGTTTTCACCGTAGTCCAATTTTCGCCGTCAACACTTATCTCAATTATATAGCCGCCAATCGGCGTACCGGATTTCACGGTGTATTTTAACCCGCATACCTCAAGCACCTGATGGAACTGAAGAAGAATTGCGGCGTCCCCGCTCTTTGCATTTCCCTCGTAGGTACTCCGCTCGCTGCCGTCAATCACTTTGTTGATGGCCGGGATGGGCGCGGGCTCGCAGGGGTCTTCCTCCTCCGCGGTTCCTGTTTCATCTTCTCCCGAGGTCATATTCGTGGTCACCGTCCAATGCGATTTGTCATGGCTTCCGTCGTGGGCGATTCTCACGTCGCCAATCTTCCGGGCCATAGAGCGATAGCCGAATTTATCCACCGCAATCACTTCGTAAGTTACCACCCTGTTGTTGATGGTATACACACGGTCCACATAAGTATTCTCCGTTGAAAATCCTACCACCTGCCGCACGGGCTTGCCGTCTTCATAGTGATATCTGGCAATCTCATATCCCAAAAGCACTTCCGGGTTTGCAGAGCATTCGATGGAGAGCGTGATTTCATTGGACTCTCTTCCGCCCGCCGAAGCCGTGCTTCCCGCTCCAATCACTTCTTTATTCTTAATAGAGCCTGAAGTGCCGTTTTCGATTTCATAAACTCTTGCGTCGTCCGTCAGGTAATACAGCGCCCGCTCCTCCGCCGGGAAATTCCTGGCGTAATTCATCGTCTCTGCGTCAGGCGTAAAGCCCCACCGCATGAAAAATTCCGTCAAATCCTTTTCCGCCGCCGCGCAGGCAAGACGCATGATGTTCTGGTCCCTGTCGCCGCCAAGCTTAAGACCGCCCGGCGCGAGGGAAGTATTTCTGCTGTAGGTATCCACCCTGGCAAAGAACAGCCCTTCGTGCTGCGCCTGATAGCTGTCGTACATTTTATAGTTATAGCCTCTGTCATAGGCCAGATGAAGCTGCCAGTACATGGCAAGCTGCGTAAACACATTGGATGCTCTTCCCACTGTGCCCGAAGTCACTTTTTTATAAACATTATCATAGGTAAAGCGTACGGAATCATTGCTGTCCGTGGATTTAGTAAGCTGCGCGAAATAGTTGTTTGTCACTTCCGCGTAAGCGTAACTTCCCTGGTTGATATTGTGGCCGATTTCATGGGAAATTCCCCAGCCAAAATAATATCCGTCAAGGTGCCTGCCCTGCTCATCCTTTGTCACGGACGGGCTGGAAGACAGTCCCGGTACTGACCCCCACTCAATTCCGATGTGATTGCCTGAGGCGTACATAAACGCGCCTGCAAACATTCTCATGTACCGGATATTCAGGTGCTGGGCCGGCATCCTGTCGGTGGCCGGCGCATCCGCATCGCTGCTAAGGCCCTTATGATGGTAAAAGAAATCCATCATCTCGTCCATCGCGTGCAGGGACCTGTTCAGCTTGTCCGCCTTTTCCTCTAAAGAACCTTTTCCAAGCCCGGCCAGAATCTGCTCCGCCGAAACGGACAGCATCATCTTGTCCAGAACGATATCCGTCGCGCCCAGAATACAGTTTTGCTTGTCATATTCCCGGTTCACCTTATTGTTTTCTCCGGCCGATTCATGGAGCTGTACATGCTGCTCTTTCTGTCCGGCCACATGGGCTTCCAGTTCCTCCACATATGCGGTAATCCGTCTCTGACGCTCTCCCGTATCGGAAACACCATACAAATTAAGTATCGGCTCTTTTGCCCCGCCGCTTACACGCACCGCGTACCTGTCGTTGTCATTATTCCCTGTATATTGCACATAAAGCGCTCCGCCGCCCTCGCATGCCAGACTTTGAATCGCCGGTATGGTAATTTCATTGCGGCCAATCTTAAGGGACGCCACCTCCGACGCAAACGCGCCCGCCTCCGCATGATACTGCGTGGCAATCAGCTTCAGATTGGAATTGGAGCCGGTTTTTAAGCTTTCATGCCCTACATAGATAACAACCTGCTCTCCCTCGTAAGCCGTGACTCCTAAAGGCTGCCATGCGTTCAGGCCGCCAAAGCCCAGATGCTTGTCTTTTGCCGCAGTGATTTTCGGCTGTACCTGAATAATATCCGAAAACTCCGTGGTCAGAAGCCCCTTTGCATTATCCAGCTCCCTTTGGAGCATATCCCTTTCCGGATGATATTCCCCGCTCTTTTCGTCCTTTGTGTCCAGACGCTTCTGCAGCGCGGCGATTGTTTCCTCATTCACTCCCGCCTTTAAGGAGGTATGCAAATCGTCCGCATACAGCGCGAGAATGTCGTCCTCCAGGCTGTCGTAATGATAGAAATTCACTTCGGCGATGGTAATATTGTAAAGATTGTATCCTCTCGAAAAGCCCAGGCGGATTTTATTTGCCGTAACCGGCTCCGCCAGCTTAATCAGGTAATACTTTCTTCCGTTTGCATCCGTTCTTTGCACTACTACAGGATTCTTTGCGTAAGTGCCGTCCGGGTGTTCCCTGTCATAATAGTAAACCGACACGCCGGCATAGGATGCGATATCCTCGGGTTCCGCAAAGGTGATGTAACTCATCTCATAATAATCGTCCAGCGTAAATAACAGTCCCTTGTTCGGCGCCACATATGCCGCGCCGTCGTCCCAGTCAAGAACCTGATAGCAGGAACCGTAATCCTTGTCCACCGTTCCCAGTGCGCTTTTCTTTCCGGCGTCAAGAGGGCTTGCCACCATGGCGCCTCTTCCGTGGGATACATCTAAAATATGGGCGCTGATTTTTCCTTTTCCGTTGGATTCGTTTATCAGCTTATAATTGGGCATCTCGGCGGGCGTAATGATACTTGTCCGTGCTTCCGAATGAATGGAAGGCGCGCTTTCTCCCAGACTGTTTACACCTGTCACGTATACCTCGTATAATGTCTGGTCCTCCAGACCGTTGATTTCATATTGATTTTTTGCAACGCCTGTTATCTTCTCAAAGGAGCTGTCGCCGGACTTCTTATAAAATACGTTATAAGTATCCGTGTCCTCCATGTTCTTCCAGCTCATGCGCACGCATCGGTATCCGCCTGTTGCTTTCAGATTGTCGGGCGCGTCGGGCTGTTTCGAAACGACAGGCGTCGCAGACACCGCTCCGCTCCACGGGCTGACCCATGTGCCGTTCACCGAGCGCACACGCACCTGATAGGCTTCTCCGTTTTTAAGCTTATCTTCTTTGAAAGATTTTACTTCCAGACTGTTTGAAGCGGCCCGGACAATTTCCGAATCGCCGCCATAGCTGATTTCCACTTCATAACCGGTAATATTCGTCTCCGCGTTCCATGTCAGGAAAAAGGATTTATCCGCCGCAGTGTAAGACAAATTCCCCGGAATATTCATATCCGGCTCGGGAATGCGTTTCTCCATGTCATTTAAAAATTCCACCCGGGAAATTTCGGCCAGAGAACCGCCGGAGCTTGTTTTGTTAATTACAAAAGTCACTTTTTTTACGGCAACGCTTGTTCCCAGATTAATTTCCAGAAGATTATCCTGACCGCTGGCAGAAGACGCCGGCGTCACGCCGCCTTCCTCCGATACAGCCCGGCCCACCTCCATTATCTGACCGTTCCATATCTCCTTTTCAATGGGGATATCGCTCCCCTCTACCTCCACAAGCACAACGCCGCTTTCAATGGTATCGCTCCCCATGGTAATGGCAATCTGCTCCACGGCCGTCCCCTGGCCGCTTTCCTCCTGAGCCTTGCTTTGAAGGTTAAATCCGATTTCCACCGGCGCAGACTCCGAGATTGCCCCGCCCTGAGCATTCTGAAACCTGACGGAGCCGCTCTCGCCCTGCAGGAGCTTCTGTAAATCGCCGTCCCCCTGCACCCGCGTGGTGTCCGGGTTCATATTTACCTTTACCGCGTCCGAGGACACGCTTTCCGCCAGAGTCGCGCTGGTACTCAGGCTTTCATCCATTGACATGGAACGATTGCCGGCGTAAAACTGCAAATCCAGAATATCGGTCACGCCGTCTCCGTTCAAGTCTGTCATTCCGCCCCCGTTTCCGTTACTCATAGCGGCAATAATGACACTTCTGTCACTACTATCAATCTTTCCGTCTCCGTTGACGTCCCCGATAAACATCACGCCCGGACGGGCCTTATCACTTTGCAAGTCCGCAAACCCGGTGTGAATCTCCACTGTCCTGGTATTTTTATCCACATCTATGTACTGTTCATAGGTAACAAACCCGGGCGCGGACACTTCCAGACGGTATTTCCCCGCCTCCAGCCCGGAGTAGAATACCGGATGCTTTTCCGAATTATTCTCCAGCGTAACGCTCTTTGCCTCTTCAATCCGGTTCCCGTCCTTATCAAGGGTGACAACCATGTTGATTTTCGCATTGGGCGCAATCGGAAGCGCGTTTCTCAGAATCACCTCTACGCCGCCCCTGGGATTATCCGAAGCGTTCGCGCTGTTCCAGTCCCCGCCGTCTGAAGACGACGGCAAAACTTCCCCCTCCGGCGAACCGGTGGGAGACGCGGACGGAGATACCGACGGCGACCCTGACGGAGACGATGAGGGTACGGCATCCGCTGACGATGTGGGAGACGCCGACGCGGATGCGGAGGGTGATGCCCCTTCAGAAGACATAGGCGTCGTTTTGGGAGACGGCAGCGGCGTCACTGTGCCGCCGGGCTCCCCGCTCCCTTCCGGAGTTGCGGACGGCAAGGCTCCTTCCCCTTCTGTTTTTTCGGGAGATGACGTGGGTGTCATATCAGTTTCTGACACTGTTGTCGTTGTTCGTGTTCCCAAAGAAGATGCTGTTGGCGATACGGTTACCCCATTTCCGGTATCTTTCATTTCCCCCGCATGGGCCGGAAAAGTACATGTTACTACCAGGCCAAGCGCCAGCAGCCAGGCTGTTATCCGTTTCATTGGTCTTGTTCTCCTCTTCTTTTGTTCTTTCTATTCTTTTTTAGGCGTCGCTAAAGTTACTTTTACTGATACGCCAATAAAAGTAACCCGCAAAGCATTGCCATAATTCCAGTTTTTCATGTTTTGACAGTCGTTAGTATATCATTCCCTTTCGGATTTTTCAAGTGGATTGAAGGGCTGACGCGGATATATCGCGCTTAATTATAATTTAAAGTAACAAGGAATTTTATAGGTGTCGCCCAAATGATGCGCAGTCTATTGTCCGCTTTTTGCTTTATGTCAATGAGTTTGATGAATTCGGGCAAACTGCCCGGAGCTGTTTTATATCACCAATTATCACGCTTTTCGGGGTATGTATCGAGGCGGGAGAACAGAACTTGTGAGCCCCGGTTGGGTGGAGAAAAATATCTTTGGACATGGCGCTCCTGGCGAATGCTATCCCATGTATCAGGGCGGCGACCCTTTTGAAGAGGTACAGGGCATAAAAGAAGGAGATACTCCCTCATTCCTGCATCTTATCCCTCATGGAACCCATAACCCTGAACGGCCTTGGGAAGAGGGTTGGGGCGGACAGTTTTATCCTGTTAAAAACACAAAAGAGTGCAGGCATTTTTCGGATGCCGAAATTTTGCCTGTCGATGCTGCAAAGAGCATCTCCCGCTGGCGCGGGGATTTTCAGGAGGATTTTGCAAAGAGGATTAGATGGTGCATGGAAAGTTCGTACTGTCTCCCCGCATTATCAGCACAAACCTCCAACTTAAAACGCCCTCAATAAAAATGCCATATATAACGGAAGTGTCAGAATCTGTTCTGCTCTGCCCACATTATAATCCCCAAGCTTAACCGCGCTGTTTACATGATATTTTTCAGGATGCCGCAGAATCGTTTTTGCGCTTTTTGCATTTCCGGTGGCCGCTTTTACCTCGACCAACGTACATTCACCTTTGTATCGAATGACAAAATCCACTTCCAGACCGCTGTCCTTGTGGAAATAATATAGCTTACGTCCCATTTTAGCGAAAACATCCGCTATCAGATTTTCGAAAATCGCACCTTTATATCCATAAAGATTGCCTTGCAAAATATCATATTGGGTGCCATCTTCCAGCATACTGACAAACAGGCCGCAGTCCCGCATATAAACCTTAAATATATCTTTCTCAGCATTTCCATCTAAAGGGAGCTCCGTAGTTGAAAGATTGTAGCATCGGGAAATAATTCCGGCGTCCTCAATCCATTGAAGGCTTCCGGCATATTTTGCAGCCGTTGAGCCTTTTTTTACAACAGAATATTGAAATTTCTTATTCTCTTTGCCAAGTTGCTTCGGGATGGACCAGAAACACTCCCTGATACGGGATTTATCCTTTTTCTCCGCATATTTCACCATATCATCTTCATAAGAACGGACGATATCTCTCTGGATTCTCAGCACCTCGCTCATTAGTTTTGTGTCTACAAAAGTTTGTACAGCATCCGGCATACCGCCTACCACTACATACTGGCAAATCAACTGTTTCATGCGATTGTGCAGGGCTTCCGGCACAGGCGTTTCCGTTTCCAGATTCTTATTCAGCATCTCAATTACGGGTATCCCAACCCCGTTCGCCCACAGAAATTCCTCAAAATCCAGCGGATACATATCAATCACTGTTTCCGAGCCTACCGGAATAGATTTCGGTTCTTTACCATATCCCTTAACGCCCAGTAGAGAACCGGTTCCAATCACATCATACCGTCCGTCAATTCTAAAAAACTTTAAAGCTGTTCTCGCCTCCGGGCAATCCTGGATTTCATCCAGTATAAGAACGGTTTCGCCCGCCTCAAATACGGCCTCACTTCCCAACAGCGCAGACAGCATCATCACAATATTGTCAATTTCCAAAGAGCCGTCAAAAACAGAAGCATAATGCGGATTTTCGAAGAAGTTTAAATACACAACATGCTTATAGTTTTTTTTTGCAAAATCCAAAACAGAAAAAGTCTTTCCGCACTGACGGCACCCCTTTATAATTAATGGTTTATGATTTGCTGTATTTTTCCAATCCGTCAGACTCTGTTCAATTTTTCTTTTCAGCATAACTTTTATCTCCTTAACCTGTTTAATCTACAGCATATCCAAAAATAACAACTTTTTCAAGGGACTTTTAATCAAAACTATAAACTTTTTCAAGGGACTTTTCCCGCGCACTTGCAACTTTTCCGTAAAAATCGGCACAGGCTATTCCTGCGCCATTTGCACCAGATGCACTGCCGCCAAAAACAAAACCGGCATCACAAAACCTCCAGACCGATTCATTACATATCAGTCTGGAGATTTCCATTTTTCATATTCTCAATTGTCAGTCCATTCGTAATCTTTCAACAATGCTCTGTTTTTCCAGATTCTTAAAGCATATAAGAGGAACCAGCACCGCAAATACCAGAAGAATCGGGGTACAGATATTAAGCGGCAGCAAGGTGAAGCGGAAAGTCGTAAAACCTCCGGCCACCATACCGCGGATTCCCACGCCGACCGCCAGCGCGCTGACAATGTAGGATACCGTCAGTGTAAGTCCGGCGTAGCAGAGCCCTTCATACACCAGCATCCTGCAAAGCTGCTTTTTCGTCATTCCCACGCTCTGTATCATGGCAAACTCACGCCTGCGGGATATAATGGCTGTCATCATGGAGTTGACAAAGTTCAGCACGCCCACCAGAGCGATAACCACACTAATCGCATTGCCCATAACGGCGGCAGAACGGGTTTCGGCCTCATACTGCCGTGCTTTAGACTGGCGGGAGGTAACCGGCAGACTGCTGTCCACCGTGGCCGCATAGTTATTCAGCCAGTTTTGTACAGTGCCGATATGGTCGTCATCCACATTAAGAAACAGTTTCCGTATGGTGTTATCCGGCCAGTTCTGCCGGAAGGTTTCGGCCGGCAGGATGAAATGCTGTTCCATGGCATCCGGCGCTCCCGATTCTGACGCGCCGTCGTCAACCGGGTTCAGCGGAAAGACAACGGCCATAACCGTATAGTCCTTGCCCTCCAGCGTAACGGAGCCGCCCACAGGCGGGACGGGAAGAACAAAATACTCATCTTTCTGAGAAACTGCCGGTCCCACAGCCAGAATATAATCTCCCCCGGAAAAAGCATCCTCATCAAAACTGCCTTCCATAATATATTGCTCCTGGGTAATGACATCTAACGGAACGCCTTCCAGTCCGAATACCACGGCATTCATCTCCCGCGTATCGACTGCCTGATGAAAAGCGTCCACGCCGGCAGGGTCATAGCTGGCCCAGTCCGCCAGCAAATCCTCGGTATAAAAGCCTTTCAGGTTTTCTTTTGTCTGCTCGTCAAACTGCCAGACAAGCTGATGGGAATACTTGCGCCCAAAAGCCTCTATCCCATCCATGGTCTCCAATTCCTGCACCAAATCTTTTCCCAGCGTTGTCCCCCGGGGATTGTAGCCGCCAATATAATTATCGCTTGTGACGTCGGTCAGTTCAAAGTCCGCAATCATCAAATCCGACAGATACTTCTCCATGTCAAAGGCCGCGTTCTTCGCGTAAAAGCAGCTAAGCAGCACAAGGCCCAGTGTCAACGAACAAATCACCGTGATTGTGCGTTTCCTGTTGCGGCCAAGATTCCCCCATGCCATCCCTGCAAGGGAAGCGCCTGTTTCACCGCGTTTTGTCTTTTTCCTGCCGGAAACGGCGGCGTCATTCATTCGCAGAGCCTCCACCGGGGATACCTTAGCGGCCAGTCTCGCGGGGCGAAGGCAGGAAATGATAACCGTAAGCCAGCCAAAGAGTGCCGAACCAATAAAAATCAGCGGATTGACGGACACTGTGCTGCCGCCCTCCAAAATTCCGGTAAAAGCCGGCACCAGCACCACGCCAAGCAACCAGCCAAGTAATAGGCCAACAGGAATGCCGATTAAGCACAGGCGGTTGGCCTGCCCGTAGATTAATTTTTTATTCTGCCGGTTTGTCGCGCCCAGCGTCTTTAATTTTCCGTAAAACTGCACATCGGCGGTAACGCTAATCTGAAAGATGTTGTAGATGATAAGATAGCCTGCCACAAAAGCCAGCGCCATGCCAAAGTACATGGGAAGCGTTTCCTGAAGCGCCGTCGCCCCCATCTCCGGCAGGTAGGCCAGATTGACGCTATATTCCAGACCGTCAAGCCCTGTGTCAGACAAAATACGGTTCATTGTGGATTCGATATTGCTGTCGCTGTAAAGGCTGACCTGTACCATATGGCGTCCCAATATATTGTCTCCCGCCGGGAGCTGCCCTTTGGTCATCTGATTTGCATATTCCCGGCTGACCCATGCCATGCTGGCATAGACGGAGTCGTTCCCTTCCCAGAAACCGCAAAGGGTAAACACTGCCTGCATCGGCTCCTCCCCGGAATCGGAAATGTCTTTCCGCCATTCCAGCGTAACCGTCTGGCCGACTTCAAGGGGAATGCCTAAACGTTTCAGCGCGATGGTATCCATCGCCACTTCGTCGGCAGACTGCGGCATCCTTCCGGTTGTTGGGGCGGCAAAGCCGTGCGCCGCATAGCCGTCGTCCGCCCAGCGTATTTCCACCTGCCGCCCTCCCAGTTTGTCGTTTTCCGCCAGCCCAAGCACAATACTATGTCCCAGCTCCTTCACATCCGGGTGGGCCGCCAGTTTTTCCGCCTGCAAAGGAGTGATGGACTTACAGCTTGCCTGCGTGTTGTAACCGGTCTGCCGGAAGGTCATTTCAATCAGGTTCTCGCTCATGCTTTGGGCCAAAGTAAATAACGTCGTGAACATTAGGGTAGTCATTACAATCGCCAGAACGGCTACCAGATTGCGGCCTTTATTTTTACGGAATATCCGCTGTCCAATCGTTTTAATCGGATTAAATTTTTCCTGTTTTTTGCTTCTTCTCATTGGACTGGCCTCCTTACTGCAGCGCAATGCGGCCGTCTTCAATCCGAACGATTCGGTCTGCCATCTGTGCAATTTCCGGGTTGTGGGTAATCATCACAATCGTCTGACGAAATTCTTTACCGGTCATCTTCAGCAGGCCGATTACATCATTGCTGGTTTTGGTATCCAGATTTCCGGTAGGCTCATCGGCCAGTATAATGGAGGGCTTGCTTGCCAGAGCCCGTGCAATCGCCACACGCTGCTGCTGTCCCCCGGACAGATTGTTGGGCAGACTGTCCAGTTTCTTTTCCAGCCCCAGAAGCTTAACCACCTCCATGATAAAATCCCTGTCCGGCTTACGGCCGTCAAGAGCAATGGGAAAAATAATATTTTCCCAAACGCTGAGAACCGGAATCAAATTATAATTCTGGAAAATAAATCCAATCTGTTTGCGGCGGAAAATGGTAGCCTGCTCACTGTTTAGCCTGGCAAGCTCTGTTTCTCCCACCCGGATACTGCCCTCGCTGGGAGTGTCAAGGCCGCCCAGCATATTAAGAAGAGTGGATTTGCCGGACCCCGACGTGCCAATGACAGCCGTAAATTTTCCCCTTTCAATCTCCAGGTCAACACCATCCAGTGCCTTTACCAGCGTTTCGCCTTTGCCGTAATATTTTTTGAGGCCGATGGCCTTTAAGATTATTTCCATAAGCTGTCCCTCCTTGTGCTCTTTAGAGCATTGCTCCTTTTGATACATTCAGTCTACCAGACCAATGTCTCATTTCAGGCACATGAAAGGTACATTTTTGTAACTCTTTTATTCCGCCCGGCGCATTCTCTCGGTCAGGCTTCCTTTTGTAATAAACCGCAGACAAACGGTAGGAGTCGCTATGGCCAAAAGCAATATAACCGGCAGCAGCACCCACAAAGGCAGCACTGAGAAACGATAGGCGATACACCAGGACTCCATAGATGCTACCACGGCCGGCATCACGGCTGCCGCGAAAAATATGACCGCCGGCACAAGCAGCAAATACATCAGCGCCGCATGGAAAACGCCTTCCAGAATCACCAGGCAGCGCAGTTGGCTGTTTGTCATACCCAGACTTTCATAAACCGCAAACTCCGATTTCCGGCTGACCGTCTTGACCACCAGCATATTCACAAAATTGACAAGCGCAATACCGAGCAGTACCAGCCCAATCACCAGATTCGGCAGCACCTCATTCAGCCGCCCCGCTTCAAAATTTGCCGCGTATTCGCTGCGGCGTGTAATTCTTATGCCCCGGTTCATGCCCTCCTCGTAGGAATCCAGATAGGCTTCAAAGGAAGCCTGCCCGGCCGGATGAATATCAACTGCCAACTGGCGGTACGCCTGCCCCGGAAACAGAACGTCAAATTGCGCCATGGGCAGGATATATGCAAGATGGAAAGATGCCTGTATGCTGTTTAAGCCGCTGATGTATGCGTCATCGTGCATCACAGAGCCCAATACGGTATAGACGTGCCCGTTCAGTTCTACCGTCTCCCCCGCTGCCGGAGTGGAAATCCCTTCGTTATAAGCGCCTGCCGCCAGAACATAATCCCCGGATGCAAAGGCATCCGCGTCAAAACTGCCGCTGGTAAAAGGACAGTTATCCAGTACATATTGCAGATAAGCCCCGTCCAGTCCGATAATAAGCCCTCTATACCCGCCGGTCTGTTCCAGCCGTTCAAGACCGTCACACCATTCCGGATAAGCTGCCTGAGTTTCTTTCAACGTCATTGTTTCATCATAGGGCTGATTGTAGTAGTCCACAATACGTCTTTGCAGCTCATCGGACGCAGTCAGATCTGCTTCATGGCTTTTTAAAGCGCTGACGGCGGTAACTTCCGGGCGGGCCTGCAATTCCTTTACGGTACTGTCGGTAATGCCGCGATTGTTCTCGTTATACCGCTGCACGTAAAGGTATGCCGAACCATCCACAAATCTGTAATTCCATGGAAAAGCCCCGGCCAGGTACATATCTTCCCGAAAGCTCACATACTGTATCCAGATTGAGCTGAGCAGAACCGCCGCTGCCAACAGGTAAAATGCCGATAAAACGGTGCGCCACCGGTTCCGGCCAAATGTAGTGCGCAGCGCCAGAATCGTGAGGGTTGTGCGTCCGTCCGAACCGCGTCTGTGCCGCGGCACGGGCCCCGTTGCCAGACTGGCCGTCTGTACCGGCGTCATCCGCGACAGGCGAATCGAGGGAAGCAGATACGCTGACAGGGTGGTGAACAGGGTGCAAAACGCCGCCGCCCCAAATGGCAGCCAGGAAAGAAAATAAAGCGCGGGATTCTCCTCCATTCCTTTAATCATCCGGGTGGTTATCACAAAGTGAAATCCAAATCCCAACGCCCAGCCCGGAAAAAATCCAAGGAAAGAAACGATACAGCCCTGCTCCAGCAACAGGCGGCGAATCTGCCGCGGTGTCATTCCCAGTGATTTCAGGCTTGCATAATACATGGTATCCTGCCGCGCCGCCACATGAACGATGCAGTAAATCATCAAAAAGCCGCATAGCAGCACCAATAATGTGGGAGAATAGAACGGCATCGCCTCCTGCATCGCCTGTTCCCGACGCGCTTCGTTTCTGGCTAAGTTGGTTGTGAAACTAACCCCGGTAATGCCCTGTTCCTCCAAAACAAGAGCCGCCTGCTGTTCCAAATCTCCAGCCTGATGCAGGTTCACCCCAAGCGTCACATTATGACCGTCCTTGTCCTGATAATCCGGAACCAGTTCCAGTGCAGTGCCGGCGGATATCCACGCGCAGGCTTCGGTGAAAATTGTAGGGCTAATCCACCAGCCGCACAGCGTAAATTCCGTGGAATGGGCCTCTCCCTCCGGGTCCGTCCAGTGCACAGTCACAGGCATTCCCAGTTTGCGGGGAACGCCAAGAGAATCCATGGTAAACTCATCCAAAGCTATCTCGCCCACCTTTTCCGGCAGCCTTCCCGTGTCGGGGACGGACAATACGCTTTCCGCATAGGCCCGGTCTGTAACAGCCAGCTTTACCAGCCGCCGTCCCATCATCGGGTCGGTAAGCTGTCCTATGGTACTGAGCCGGACACTGTTTTTTACACTGGCGTTTCCAGCGATGGCATCCGCCTGCTGATTCGTCAGTCCTGTATAGAGAATCTGGCTGACAGAGCCATAGGCGTACTGGTAACTGAGCAGAAAGGCCCCCTGAACGGAGCTCCCCAGCAAAAACACAAAAGTATAAAGCGCCGTAACCAGCGCTGCAGCCATTATCAATATGCAATTTTTGCCACGATGGAATTTGAAATCCCGCTTTATCAGGGTACGGCAGACTTTCAGGTTGTTATTTGCCAGCATGGCCCGCCCTCCTTACTCATAGATACGTCCGTCTTCAATGCGTATGATTCTGTCAGCCATTTGAGCAATCTCAAGATTGTGCGTGTTCATAACTAATGTCTGATGATAGGTTTCCACTGACAGTTTCAACAGACCCAGCACATTTTGCCCGTTTTGGGAGTCCAGATTTCCGGTAGGCTCGTCCGCCAGAAGAAGGGCGGGCTTCGCAATCAGTGCCCGCGCAATCGCCACCTGCTGCTGACCGCCGCCGGAAAGCTCCTGCGGGTAGGCGTTCTGTCTGTCCTTCAAATGCAGAAGTTCAATCATTTCCGAGTAAAAATCCGGTTCGGGACCACTTCCCGCGAGACTTAAGGGGAACAGAATATTTTCCCTGACTGTAAGCGTGGGAACCAGATTAAAGCTTTGGTAAACAAAGCCAACCTTGCTGCGGCGAAATACCGCCAGTTCCTTTTCTTTCAAACCGGATAGCCGGATGCCATCCACAATGACTTCGCCCTCGTCGGGAGTATCCAACCCGCCTATTATATTTAACAGCGTAGTCTTTCCCGAACCGGACGCGCCGATGACTGCCGTAAATTTTCCTTTCTCAATGGCAAGGTCAATGCCGTTCAGGGCGTGTACGGCGCTTTCTCCTTTTCCGAAAGTTTTATAAAGATGTTGTACCGTTACAATATCCATGGGTTGATTCCTCGTTTATATTTTTTGTTTAGAAAAGCGTATAAAAAAACTAACTGAGCAGATAGACGGAAAAGGTCGTTCCCTCTCCCACCTTTGACTTCACGCTGATATATCCCTTCTGCCGGGTCACAATTCCATTCGCCAGATACAGGCCAAGACCAACCCCTTCTTCTGCAGCAACTTCCTCCGCCCGGTAAAACCGCTGAAACACATCATTGTAGTGTTCCTTTGGGATTCCAATGCCGGTGTCGGAAATATCTATGCGGGTGTAGAACTGCCAGGGACAGACCGTGACGGAAACGCGCCCTCCCTCCGGCGTGTACTTGATTGCATTGTCCAAAATATTTCCCATCGCTTCCGCTGTCCACTTTATATCGTGCCGTACCATTATGTCTGCGCCGCATTGCGCGGACAATTCTATGTTTTTCTGCTCCGCTTTTGCCCATACGGTATTCATGGCCTGTGCAATGGTATCGTTCAGACGGGCCAGCACCGGGTTTAAGGCAAATGTGCCGGTTTCCAGCCGCGACATTTTAATCAGAGACTGCATCAGAAAATCCAGCTTGCCAATCTGTGCGTCCATCGTGTTGAGAAACAGTTCCCGTTTTTCTTCGGGAATACCGGGGCGGTGCAAAATTCCGGTATAGAGTTTCATATTGGCCACAGGCGTTTTCACCTGATGAGAGATGTCGCTGACCAGACTCTGCAAAGTCTCTTTATCCTGCCGGCTCTGCAGACGGCCTTCATGCATAATGTCATAATATTGCAAAAGCTTGCCCTGCACCTTTGCCGTCAGAGAATCCTCATAGGGATGAAAGTTCTGCGGCCGGCGGTCCGCCATCGCGGCGTCTATGGTTTCACAGACATCGTCCGCAAACTTCTCAATTTGATACCGCTGTAAAGCGCACCAGAAACCGGCCGCCAGAAAAATACCGGCACACACAGCCAATATGCCATACCGGGTTGACGCTTTGGGAATATACTCCCATAACATCCAGATAAGCGCCGCCGCAAGACCGGAGGATGCTATTGCCAGAAAGGAGCAGATGATTCTGAATTGCCAGGTTTTCATCAAGAAGCTCCTTTCCAGATGTATCCCATCCCCCGGACAGTCCTGATATATGTATGGGTTTCATCCTCTATTTTGGAACGTAAACGGTTCATTGTAACCGTCAGTGTGTGGTCATCAATGAAATTACCGCCGCTGTCCCACAGCTTCTCCAATAAAATTTGACGGGTAAGTATCTTTCCCGCATTTTCCGTAAGCGCCAGCAGCAGCTTATACTCGTTTGGCGTAATCGAAAGTTTTTCTCCTCCCCGCCATGCAGTCAGCGCAGAGAAATCCAGCGCCAGATAGCCATCGCTCCACCGCCGCTCCGGGGACTCCGCCGCATTTTTATTTCCCCTGCGCAGCGCAACCGCCACACGGCGCAGCAGTATCTGCATATTAAAGGGCTTGGTCACATAATCTTCTGCCCCAAGCTCAAAGCCATCCAGTATATCCTGTTCCAGGTCATTTGCCGTCAGGAAAATCACCGGCAGCTCCGGATGAACCTGCTTTATGGTACGGCACAGCTCAAAGCCGTTCCCATCCGGTAAGTTCACATCCAGCAAAACCAGGTCGAAATGGTCTGCCAAGATAAGCTGCTCTGCTTTCCTGCAATTGTAGGCGGCAACTGTGATATAGCCGCTGTTGTCAAGCTCAAAACACAGTCCGGCATTTAATGCCAGGTCATCTTCTATCACCAAAATTCTCATTTTTAATACCTTTATCTTTGCCAGGCCAAGAACAGCCCATAATACTTTTGTTCCATTATCTTACTATATGCGTTTTGGGGATCCCATCAGGCCAGGCAGGAATTAACGGTTTCCCCAATACCATTTTAGTTGACATTCATCAAAAATACAAGAGATAATAGTGAAAAGCGCAAGAGAAGCCAATGCCAGAAGCGGGCGGAAAGGGCAATTGCATTTGTAATTTTTTATCTGTATTTTTCTCCCGTCAGGGCATTTTCAACAGCTTTCTTTATGACAATGCTTGAATTTGTTGCGCCTGATATTGCGTCTACATCTATTTTCTGTTTTTCAATGAT
>OFFW01000505.1_pt1 | contig 28572 bp, 27 predicted proteins | sample 1521501 | NCBI WGS metagenome assembly OFFW01 (sample SAMEA3504107, study PRJEB24116) | mouse gut metagenome | biome: mouse gut; feature: mouse-associated habitat; material: faeces | place: Denmark | collected 2011
GCGGCATTCGCCAAATGTCTGCTTCGCAGCCGCTTGGCTCATTGCCCGCGGGAATAAAAATGTCTGTGTGCAGCGCGGGCACAAACTTCTTCTCTTACTCTTTATCCACTGATATTTTTCAGCAGAAACAGGGAATCATCCCCTTCTATTCTTCCCAGATAAATATTTCCTTTTCCGTCCATCCCGATAGAATGAATCCTTGCAAAGCAGCCCGGATAACCAATCACTGCCGCCTGACAAAGCTCTCTGTCATAAATTCTCACCTGGCCGTCGCCGTCACAAAGATACATATACCCTTCGTGCCAGCAAAGCTCCGACGCATAGCCTGTCTTTTCCCGTCCCGCCAGGTAATTTCCCTCCTTGTCAAACACCTGAATTCGGAAGTTTTCCCTGTCGCAGACCCACACCCTTTCTCTGTCGTCAAAGGCAAGGCTGTGAGGCAGCCGGAATTTTCCCGGCTCCCGGCCCGGGCCTCCCCAGGTTCTTAAAAGACATCCTTCCCCGTCGAAGCGGTGTACGGCGGTATTTCCATAGCCGTCGCTGCAGTAGTAATCTCCCCAGGGGGAGAGGGCCATTCTGGTAGGTCTGTTAAAGGGCTCCGCCGCTCTCATATTGGTGTACAAATCATGGGGCCAGCGAACAGAGGAATCATAACCGCTGTCGCTGAAAACGCCCTTTTCTCCCATCTGCCCAATCAGCTCTCCGTCCCTGGAAAGATGATAAACCACGCTATTTCCATCATCGCAGCACCAGATGGTTCCGTCGCTGTCAACGGTCACTCCGTGGGTTCTGGCAAAATCCAAATCCGCTCCGATTGCTTTTATGAGATTTCCCTCTCCATCCAAAATGCAAATGGGATATTTCTTCGAACGTGTAGCTGCAATCACATTGCCTTCGCCGGTGCAGGCAATCCCGCATACCGCGCGATTTTCCATATCATTCGGCCATTTTGCCCAGTTCCTTACAAGCGCGTATTCAAAAGAACCGGAACGGAAAATCACCTGACAGGAGCTATTGAAGTCTTTCGTAAAATTACCGCCGCCTCCATGGTTTTCGTATTTCCTGTCATCTGCGTCTGTTTTTCCCATACTTCCACTCCTTAATAATCTGCAAGGGCATCCAGGTTAGCTTTCAGCGCTTTTGCAAGCACGATGGTATCCTGACCGAATACAACCCACTGCGCCCCCAGATTTTTCACACGCTTTGCTTCCTCCGGCGCCGGTCCGATAGCCACGCCGAGATATTTTCCTTTCGCCCGGACTCTTTTGCAGATATCCTCATAAACTACCGAAAGCTTTGTGCCGTCGTTACGCCCTCTGATGGAACGTCCCAAATCAGCCGCGCCGATAAACAGGGAATCGAGCCCCTCCACCTTCAGAATTTCCTCCAGATTTTCGTAGCCCTCCATGGTTTCTATCTGTGCGATTTTCAGCACCTTTCCATAGGCCTCCTGAATATATTCATCCTCGTTTACCAACCCGTACCGGATAGCTCTGACAGGTCCCTGCCCCCTGACTCCGCCGAAATCAGGATAGGCGCATGCGCGCACCGCTTCCTTTGCAATTTCCGCGGAATTGACAAAGGGAAAAATAATTCCGTCAGGCCCCATATCCAGAATTGCTTTTAACATGGTTCTATCCACGCCGGGCACTCTCACAAAGGCCGCGCAGCCGCTTCCCTGAGCCGCCATGATATGGCGCAGAATTTCCTGCCGGTCATGCGGACCGTGCTCCGCGTCAATCCATACATAGTCGTAACCTGCATAGCCTGCAATCTCGCCCACAATACCGTCTGTCAGAGTCAAAAAGAAACCTTTTACCAGTTTTCCATCCCGCATTTTCTGCTTTAGTGCTTCTACTCTTTCCATTACTTCCTCCTTCCTTTTTATTATAACGACAATTCCGTAATGCCAAATTGTCTTGATTTTTTGATATTTTCAGTATAGCAACTCAATTTATCTCACAAAATATAACAAAACTACTAAATTCTTTAATATCTTACGACTTGTTTTGTGTATTATTGTCTTTATTATGATTAACTGATAAAATACGCTTGTCACTAAATAAGATGCGCTTCCTTATAGCGCTTCATTACAAATTGGCAGTATATATCGGCTGTCTGCGGAGGTGCCGTTATGGAAATCAGACTTTTGCTGGTTGACGACGAAGATTTGACCAGAGAGGGGCTTTTACACTATGTTGAATGGGGCAATCTGGGGATTACCCATATCAAAGCCGCCTCCAACGGAATACAGGCGCTTAAAATTGCCTCTGAATTTGAACCTGACATTCTTCTTACGGATATCCGTATGCCGCATATGTCCGGCATCGAGCTTGCCCACGAAATCAGAAAGCACTTTCCCTCCTGCCATATTTTATTTATCAGCGGCTATGCGGAAAAAGAATATCTGAAATCGGCAATCACATTAAAGGTGGACGCATATATCGACAAACCGGCCACCCCTGACAACGTCAGCCTTGCCGTGGCAAAGACCGCAGAGGCAATTAACCTTGAAAGAGAAAAATGCCAACTGGATATGCTGCGTACCCGGAACCTTGGACGGGCGGAGGATATTGTGAAGGACAGAGTTGCCCTGATACTGATTCAGAAACAGACAGACTGGATTAAATTTCACGAGGACTTTGTTCCTTCTTATTTTACCTGGCCGGAAAGCGGTACCTGCTATGCAGTATGTCTGCATATCGATTTCCCGAATTTTCCTTCTTATCCTTACGCGGACTGCTTCAATATCCGTGAATACTGGAAGAGGAAAGGTATTTTTTCCGACTCAGAATATTTTTCCGGTATTATGGAACATTTATGCATCTTTTTTCTTGTAATGACGAAGTCCCCGGGACGTATAAGAGACGCCGCCCAAAAACTGCAGCAATGGATAAAACAGGAGTATGAGAGGGAAAGCACTGTTGTTGCCGGCCCGCCTGTCCCTTCCTTTAAAAACCTTGCAGCCAGCTATCACTCTGCCGTCTGCGAAATGTCCTGTATCTGTTTTTACGAAGACCGTCCCAGACTGACGCTGCTTTCCTCTGAATTTGTCCATAAACCGGCTCCCGCTTCTCTTTTTTCCGAAAAGCAGCTATCGCCGGAACGTTATGCCGCGCTTTTAGGCTCTGTTGCGTCAGAGCGCTTTACCAATATTGACTATATTAGTCAAAAATTGTATGAGCTTTATCTGTTCATTATGCAGAAAAATCCCGGCACGCCGGTTTACTCCCTGGATGATTTTCGCAGTCAGTCCCTTCCCCGGCTTCGGCAGGATATAGACAGACAGATATCCGAAAGCCTGCTGCCCTCCGGCCATGAGGATTATGAGCCCAAAATCCGGCAGGCCATAAATTATATCTATCAGTATTACGGAGACGAAAAGTTGTCTATTAAAATGATAGCCGACCAGGTGGAACTTTCGCAGAATTATTTCTGCACCCTGTTCAAGAAAAACTGCGGCATGACAGTTAACGATTTTATTGTGAAAGTGCGGATTGACAAGGCCAGATATCTGCTGAAAAACACCAATTTAAAGCTATATGAAATCAGCCGGCAGATTGGCATTCCCGATGCCAACTATCTGAATATCTTATTTAAAAAGATTTGCCATATGACGCCTTCCCAGTATCGCCGGGAGGCATAGCCATAAGGCATAGCTATAAAGCATAAAGGAACGATTATGATGAAATTATTGAAAAAATTTCTGCAGATTCCAACCACGTTTTTTACAAGGCTTCGCAGGCACTTTGTTTATAAAGTATTTTTGTCTTACTTTTTTCTCATCACGGCGCTGCTTCTTCTGGTTATCCTTGTCAACAGCTACCGTATGACGCAAAGAGAACTTGATTCCGGCGTTTATTCGGGTACAAACACTTTAAACCAGACCGCTTCTTATATCCAGTACCGGGTGCAGGAAATCAACGGGATTATCAATGTCATCACCTACAGCGACACCATAAAACAGGCGCTCATTGACGGGGAAAATTACTACAGCCACAGCGTTGCCAACTGGAATATCCAGACCAGCCGGGGTATCAAGGAAATTCTCTACGGTTCCTATACCTCCAATGATATTTCCAAAATCCGTCTTTACGCCACCTCGGGGGAATTGTCCTTTGAAGCTACCGAGCGTTTTCAAAAGCTTCCCGACGAGCGCAAAAAGCAGTGGTACGACCGAATAGCAAAGGCGCCGGGAAACTATGTGTGGCTTCCCAGTTCCTTTTTTGACGACGATACGGATAAACCCGCTATCCTTATGGTCAGCCGCATCGCCGCGCTCAATAACATGAAAAAATATCTGGGCTATATCATTTCCACAATACCGGAATCCACTTTCTCCCAAATTTTAAATCAGGCAGGCTCCACCGAAAACACCTCCGTGCTTTTATTTAATTCCCATGGAGAGGTTATCGTGCAGAATGATTCCTGCCTGCCCTTTTTTACGCCCAAAAAGGCAAAAGAAATGGCGGAAGAATATCATCTTGCCGCCAGAGGCAGCTTAAAGGAAATCCAGTGCGACGGCAGCTCCTACCTGGTTGGCCTGCGCGCCATTGACAAGAGCGACTGGACGCTGGCCATTATGATTCCCTCTGCGGATTTGCTGGCTGGCAGCAGGCAGCTTCTTCATCAGATGATTCTGCTGGTTTTCGTGGTTTTGCTGTTCTGTATGCCCGTTATCTACATGACAAGCCGTTCCCTGACTTCCCGGATTGTCCTGTTAAAAAAGCAGATGTCGGATTTCAGTCACGGTATTATCATTCCGAAAAAAATTGACAATGGAAACGACGAGATTGGCGATTTGACCGACAGCTTTTACCATATGCAGGTGCAAATCCAAAAGCTGATGAAAGAACAATATGAGCAGGGTGTCGCTATCAAGGATTTGGAGCTACAGGTACTGCAGTCCCAAATCAATCCCCACTTTCTTTACAACACCCTGGATATGATTTACTGGATGGGAATCCGCAATCAGGCGCCTGAGGTTTCCACGGCTGCCAGCGAGCTGGGCGCTTTTTACAAACTGAGTCTCGGAAACGGGGAGCCCATCGTAACCCTTGAGGACGAAATCCGGCATATAGAAGCTTATATTGATATCCAGAATCTCCGCTTCAACAACAGCATTGCCCTGCAGAACAATGTGCCGTTGTCCCTGTACCCTTATCAGATTATAAAGGTCACCTTACAGCCTCTGATTGAAAACGCCATCACCCACGGTATACGGGAAAAGGAATCAGAGAGCGGAACCATTTTTCTGGACGCGGCAAAAGAAGAGGATAAGCTTTATATCACCGTCACCGACGACGGCGTGGGCATGACAAAGGAGCGGCTTCTCCATATTTTCAACAGGAGAAACCACTTAAACGGTCACGGATATGGCGTCTGGAATATCCATGAACGAATCAAACTTACTTACGGCGCGCCCTACGGCCTCCAGTATGACAGCACGCCGGGAATTGGAACAAGCGTGACCATTATACTGCCTTTAAAGCTTTTTCTCTGAAAGTTTCCGTTCAAATCTGTCTTTTCTTGTATCGGAAGGAACTGCCGTGGGATAATTGCCGTCAAAGCAGGCGCAGCAGTAACCGGCGCAGTCATGACCGTCAACTCCCCTGCCTCTGTCCGCGCTTTCCTTTCCGCCGCCTGCGCCGGATACGGATGCCTCCGTCTCACGAATCAGTTCCCCCAGACCGGACACCGGCAGATAACCAAGGCTGTCCGCCCCGATTATCTGCGCCGTCTCCTCCACGCTGTGGCTGCAGGCAATCAGATGTTCCGGGGAATCAATATCCGTTCCGTAGTAACAGGGATGTAAAAAGGGTGGCGAGGAGATTCGCATGTGAATTTCCCTTGCTCCGGCCTCCCGAAGAAGCCTTACAATCCGTCCGCTGGTGGTTCCCCTTACAATGGAATCATCCACCAGCACCACCCGCTTTCCTCTGATACTTTCCTCAACCGCGCTCAGCTTAATCCGTACCTGGTCAAGCCTTGCGCTCTGCCCCGGGGAAATAAAGGTTCTGCCGATATACCTGTTTTTAATCAGTCCGATTCCGTAAGGGATACCCGAAGCCCTGCCAAATCCCAGCGCTGCATCCAGACCCGAATCCGGTACGCCCACCACAATATCCGCCTGCGCCGGGCAGGCTCCGGCAAGAATTTCCCCGGCCCGGAGCCTTGCTTTATGAACGGAGGTTCCGTCTATCACTGAATCCGGCCTTGCAAAATAGATATACTCAAAAATACAGAGCTTTTTCTCCTTTTTCCCGCAGTGCTCTTTCCGGGAAATCACCCTTTCCCCGTCAAACACCAGAATTTCCCCCGGCTCCAAATCCCGGATAAACTCGGCTCCTATGGCCTTTAAAGCACAGCTCTCGGAGGCCGCCGCATAACAGCCGTCCGCTGTCTTTCCATAGCACAGCGGACGAAAGCCGTGGGGGTCGCGCACACAAATCAGCTTCTGCGCCGACATCAGCACCAGCGAATAAGCGCCTTCCAGATAATCCATGGCGAGGCTTACAGCGTCCTCTATGGAAGCGGCACGGAGCCGCTGCCTTGTCACAATATAGGCGATAATTTCCGTATCGCTGGTGGTATGGAAAATCGCGCCCGCCAGCTCCAGTTCATTTCGAAGCCGGGCCGCATTGCTGATATTTCCGTTATGGGCAAGAGCCATTTTCCCTTTCTGATGATTGACCTCTATGGGCTGGCAGTTATTGCGGCTGTTGCCGCCGGTGGTTCCGTACCGCACATGTCCCACCGCCATATTTCCTTCCGGCAGGCGGGCAAGCGTATCCGCGGAAAACACCTCGCTGACCAGCCCCAAATCCTTATAGGAGGAAAACACGCCGTCATCGTTCACCACAATTCCGCAGCTCTCCTGCCCCCGGTGCTGCAGGGCGTACAGCCCGTAATAAGCCGCCCCTGCCGCATCAAAAGGATTTTTGTTTATAATACCAAACACGCCGCATTCTTCATGAATACTCATTATTCCACATCCTGCAGGGCGTTATAGCCCTCTTCTCCGGTCCGCACCTTCACTACATTTTCCACATCATAGACAAAAATTTTTCCGTCTCCGATGTGCCCTGTGTAAAGGGCTTTTTTCGCTGCATCAATTACATGCTGTACAGGCACCTTGCTGACCACAATATCCACCTGAATCTTGGGCAGAAGATTTGCCTCCACCTGAACGCCGCGGTAATACTCCGGCTTTCCTTTCTGGATTCCGCACCCCAGCACATGAGAAACCGTCATACCGGTGATGCCGATATTCATAAGCGCGCCTTTCAGGGTTTCAAATCTTGATTCTTTGCAGACAATCTCTATTTTGGTAAATTTCGGCGCCCCTTCCGTAAACGCCGGAACCTTTTTCACGGGAACCGCTTCGGCCGCCGGTATTTCGCCCATAACAGCCTCCGCTTTCTCAAATCCGTAATCCAGGCTTTCCACTGCCGGTGCAAAATCCGCGTAAGCGCTGGGCAGTCCGTGCTCTGTGCTGTCAAGTCCCCTGATTTCCTCCTCTGCTGAAACCCGAAGGCCGATGGTCTTATCTATGATAAGGAATACGATTGTCATAAGAACAGCCGTCCAGACAAGAATCGCCGCAATTCCAAGGCTCTGCACACCGAGAAGCTTTACGCTTCCTGTATACAGCAGTCCTTCAAGCCCTGCCGGAGCCTGCGGATTTGCCAAAAGCCCAACTGCCAGAGTGCCCCAGACGCCGTTTGCAAGGTGGACGCCCACTGCGCCTACCGGGTCGTCAATATGAAGCTTCAAATCAAGAATCTCAACCACAGCCACTACCAGAATACCGGAGACAACGCCCACAATAATGGAACCGAAAGCATCCAGAGCGTCACACCCCGCCGTAATTCCCACAAGTCCTGCCAGAGACGCATTCAGACACATGGAAACGTCGGGCTTGCCGTTTTTTACCCAAGTATAAATCAAAGTCGTACAGGTGGCGACCGCCGGAGCTATGGTGGTGGTCAGAAAGATGGAGGCAAGAGAGCTTCCGCTCCAGGCCGCCGCACCGTTAAAGCCGTACCAGCCGAACCAGAGGATAAAGCATCCAAGAGCTCCCAGCGTGATAGAATGCCCCGGAATGGCATTTACCTTTTTTACCTTACCCGCCTTATCCTTTATGTACTTTCCAAGACGGGGTCCCTCCATCATAGCTCCGATTAAGGCGGTGATTCCGCCTACCGAATGAATCGCCGCAGAACCGGCAAAGTCATGAAAGCCCATCTGCACAAGCCATCCATTGGAATTCCACACCCATCCTGCCTCCACGGGATAGACAAACAGGGAAATCACAGCGGAATAAATGCAATAGGAAGCAAATTTCGTCCGCTCCGCCATGGCTCCCGAAACAATAGTCGCCGCCGTCGCACAGAACACCAGATTGAAAACAAAGCTGGACGCATTTCCCTGAATAAAGCCGTTAAAATCCGAAAAAATATTTAAATTGGGAATCCCGATAACACCGAAAAGATAATCCTCGGACATCATCAGGGAAAATCCCAGAAAAACAAACATTACCGTGCCGATACAAAAATCCATTAAATTTTTCATGATGATATTGCCGGCGTTTTTTGCCCTGGTAAAACCGGTTTCCACCATGGCAAAGCCTGCCTGCATAAAGAATACCAGCGCGGCTCCAATCAGGAACCATACGCCAAACACCTCGCTCGTGACGCTTTCCGCCACAATTTCCATAATCTCCTCTGCTGCCATTTTCATAATCCTCCATTTCTCATTTTCCGGGACTTCCGGCAAAAAAAGAGAGCCTTCCCGTGATAACACATGAAAGACTCCTTTGCCTCTTTGTCAATATTTCATTTTATGTGAAAGGTCTGCTTCCTGCATACAAAAAGACGTCTCTGAGTACACACTCAAAGACGCCGTTGCCTTTCACTTTTTGCATTATGCACCTGCCAAAAAGATTTGTCAACCCCTGATTTGAAAAAAACATGGAAATCCATTTTCAATTTTTATTTTCCTTGACATTCCTCCGGTACGGGTATAAGGTAACCTTGACTATAAACAGGCCGCAAAAGCGCGCCGAAAAGACGCCGGGGATTTTTATAGGAGGTTATAGGAGGTTAATCATGAAATATTCAAAACAGGAAGTCATACAGTATGTAGCGGAGGAGGACGTAAAATTCATCCGTCTTGCCTTCTGCGATGTGTTCGGAATACAGAAAAATATATCCATCATGCCGGGAGAGCTTGCCCGGGCCTTTGAATACGGAATTGCCTTCGACGCCTCCTCCATCGCCGGATTCGGCGATGAGAAGAACTGCGATTTGCTCCTTCACCCGGAGCCCGATACCCTCTCTCTCCTCCCTTGGCGGCCGGAACACGGAAAGGTGGTTCGTATGTTTTCGAATATCACGTATCCTGACGGAAGACCTTTTGAGCGCGATACCAGAAGCCTTCTCAAAAGGGCAGTTGCGGACGCGGCAAAGTGCGGCTATCATTTCGACTTCGGCGCGGAACAGGAATTCTATCTTTTTCATCTGGACGAAAACGGAAATCCCACCAAAACCCCTTATGACGAGGCTTCCTATATGGATATTGCCCCCGAAGACAGAGGGGAGAATATCCGCCGGGAAATCTGCCTTACCCTTGAGCAGATGGGCATCCTTCCTGAAAGCTCCCACCACGAGGCGGGACCCGGCCAGAATGAAATCGACTTTCGCTACTCGGATGCCGTTACCGCCGCCGACAACACCATTACCTTTCAGAACATTGCCAAAATTGTGGCGCGCCGCAACGGTCTTTTCGCTGATTTTGGCGCAAAGCCCCTGACCGATAAGCCCGGCAACGGATTTCATATAAATGTCTCCGTGAAAAAAAGAAGTATATCGGATAATATTTCCGAAAAAGACGCCGGAAACATAGACGAAAACAATAATGAAAATGATTCCGCCCTTTCCTTTATGATTGCCGGTATTCTGGAAAAAATTTCCGATATTACCGCATTTTTAAATCCCACCGAAAGCTCCTATCAGCGTTTCGGCCAAAATAAAGCGCCGGAATATATCTCCTGGTCACGGGAAAACCGCTCTCACCTGATTCGGATTCCCGCCGCCATAGGAAAGTACCGCCGTGCCGAGCTGCGCTCCTCCGACCCGTCCGCCAACCCTTATCTGGCCTTTGCGTTAATCATATATGCCGGTCTGTACGGCATAAAATGTGAAAGACCTCTGCCGCAGGAGGCGCGTTTCAACTCCTATACCGCAGACCCTGAAAGGCTTAAGCACTTAAGCCGGCTTCCGGCCAGCCTTGAATCAGCCTGCCGGATTGCCCGCGGCAGTTCCTTTGTGGAGGAACACCTCCCTCCCGCCCTCATTGACGCTTACTGCCGGAAGTTTGTTCAAACCAAAAGCCAGGAAACACAAGAATGCGCCATGGAGAATTAAAATGAACCTGGAAGAACGAGTATACAGCGTTCTTGTCGCTTCGGCGGCCGAGAACTTCAACTCCGCTCTGGCAGCCATGCTTCCTGCGGCCGCTTTTTCTCCGGTAACTGTGGTTTCCGGCATCAGCGCCGCCAAAAGAGCCTTTGCCGAACAGAATTACGATTTTGTGATTGTCAATTCCCCTCTGCCTGATGAGCCCGGAATCAATTTTGCCATCGACACCTGTACATCCAAAAGTACAGTTACATTGCTGCTTGTAAAGTCGGAATCCTATATCGGAATTTATGATAAAGCCTCCCCACACGGCGTTTTTGTCCTGGCAAAGCCCCTGTCCAGACAGACCATTACTCTGGCCATTGGCTGGCTTAAAAGCGCCCGGGAACGTCTTCGGAAAATAGAGAAAAAGACTTTATCGATAGAAGAAAAAATGGGAGAAATCCGGCTTGTGAACCGGGCGAAGTGGCTGCTTATCACCGAGCTGAAGATGAATGAGCCGGAGGCACACCATTACATAGAAAAGCTGGCGATGGATATGTGCATTACCAAACGCCAGGCTGCGGAAAATATTATCAATACTTATTCATAGGCAGGGCGGTTAAGCCAATGTGACGGAAAACCCTCCTGCCTTTACAATTTTTCTTCCCACTTCGCGAGGAAAAATCCCTGTGGCAATATAATTCCCTACATCTGCTTCCTCACCACCAGATATTCATCCCCCGGCTGATAGTAAGGGCAGTCCCTGAAATTATCCGCCAGAAATCTGGTCATCTCGTCCTCGTCCAAATCCATTTCGCAGACATAACATTCATAGTCCTCGTCATACACATAATTATTGCACTGCTCGCAGGCTCCCTGCGGCTTTTTCTTTCCTTTTCCCGTCATTTTAAACTCCCTCTTTCTACCAAAGGTCTGCTGATTCTCCACGGCTTCTCATTCCTGAATCATCTGAAAGCTTTCCCCGTCACACAGACAGGTCACCGTTTTATCTTCCGAAAAATATATCTCCGTCCCCGCTTCTTCCAACGCCCGGAGGACCTCCTCATCCGCCGTTTTTTCTTTCGAGCCCGTAATCACCGCCGCTTTGGGACTGACGGCTTTTATAAACTCCTCCGAATTTTTATTCTTTCTTCCATGGTGGGGAACCTTTAACACTTCATGCGAAAGGGAAAACTCCTCCTGCCGCAAAAGCTCCTTCAGCCTCTCCTTTTCACAGTCCCCTGTAAACAGAACTCCCACTTCGCCGCATGTCATGCTGGTAACAAGGGAAAAATCATTATCTTCTTCTTCGTAGCTTTCCCTTTGCGGCGGGTAAATCAGAAAATCCACATTATTAAGGGAAAATTCCATGGTTTCCGTAACCAGAACCGGAGAATACCCCTTTGCCGCCATAGTCTCCACATATTCCAGATACTGGCCGCTGTCGGACTCATAATCCGGCTGGAGCACGGCCCCGGTCTCCACTCCCCGCAAAATCCAGTCCGCGCCACCCACATGGTCCTTATCAAAGTGCGTCAGAATCAGGTAATCCAGATACCGGATGTCCTGCCCTTTCATATAATTCAGTATGATTTTTGCCGTATCGTCATAGCCTGAATCAATCAGCACTGCATGTTCGCCGGTTTCGATTAAAATGGCGTCTCCTTTTCCCACGTTAAAAAAAGTCACCTTCACATGAGGGTTTTCCTCTGAAAAGTCAATTTCATCTCTGGCACCTCCGCATGCTGCGCTTTCCGTACTTCCACAGCCTGACAAAAGAAATGTCAAGACACAAAAAAGAAGTAAAAATGAACTTATACACCAAAATTTTTTTTGCTTTATCATAACTTCCTTACCATACTATTATACTTCCCCAACGATGCTGCTTTAACTGACCGTTCTTACAATCCTCTCCACACGCATAACAATGTTCAATGCCCTTTTCATCATACTCTTTCATTTTCCCTTCCGGTTTCTCCCATGTAATATAAGTATATAAAAAAATCTATATTTTCACAATGCAGATTTTCAAAAGTACATTTGCATCTGTTCAAAGCTACTTTTATATGATACAGTTAAACTACTTATTTTTCAGGGGGAAGAAAGTTGAAACTCTATTTAATACGCCACGCGGAAAGCCACGGAAATACAAAAGGAAAAATTATATCAACCACGAATTTTGAACTGACGGAAAAAGGAATTGCCCAGGCCCGGCGCATCGGCGCGAAGCTCTGTGCGGAGCTGAAAGGAAAAAAGGTATCGGCTTATTGTAGTTCCCTTGCCAGAGCCAGACAGACTTTGCAGGAAATCCTGCAATGCACCAGGCATGAGGATACCGTGATTACAGAGACTTCCTGTTTAAAAGAAATGGATTTGGGACTCCTTGAAGGAATGTCATGGGAAGAACGCCGCCAAAAATACCCGGAAATCGATTTGGATGAAAAGCTATCACTCCTTCGGGCGCCGGGCGGCGAGTCTTATGAGGATGTAAAAAAGCGGTGCCTGACTTTTATAGAAAGCCACCTGAAAGATACAGATAATGACAGCAATATAATCATCGTATCACACGGCATCACATTACGGGTTTTAACAAATTTGCTGTTGAACCGGCCTGACGAAGATATAAATCATTTAAACTGGATGGAAAATACCGCTCTGACAGAACTTGCCCGCCAAAAGCAAAGCCACACATATCAGGTAATCCGTTTAAATGATTACTCCCACCTGGAAGAGCTGAAAACCGCCGGATATGAAAACTGGGGGCTGTTTGCAAAGCGTGATTATCAAAAATCCTGACTTTGCTTTTGTTGGCATATATAAAAGCTTTGGAAGAGGATGCTAAGCATCCTCGTTTTTTATCCGCTTTCGTACCCCCGTCACTTCTTTCTCATCTGATACCAAGCAGCCACATAACATCTACTTTCAAAACTTTTGCAAATATCATCAGCTCAAAGTCCGCGACAAAGCGGGTCCCTATTTCTATCCGGCTTATACTGTCCCTTTCTATGGTAATGCCCTCAATCTGCATCTTTGCGGCCAGTTCATTCTGTGATAATTTTTGGACAACGCGCGCTTCCCTAATACGCTCACCGGACAAATTTTTCTTTCCGCCATAATCATAAATCTTCATATTTACCCTCCATTTGTGTTAATATTCAGAATTTTTCTTGACATTAGCACAGAAAATGCGGTAAATTATGTTAAAGGTCAGCAACGCCAAAGAAAGGTACTAATAAAAGCAAGGTATTTAACTTTATGAAAAAAATAGCGATATTAACAGCAACAAGGGCTGAATACGGTTTATTGTCCCCAATAATTAAAAAATTAAAATACATATCTGAAATTGAGGTGACTGTAGCTGTGACAGGAGCCCATTTGTCACCTGAATTTGGAATGACAGTAAATGAAATTGAGCAGGACGGAATTACAGTTGATAAAAAGATTGAAATACTTCTCAGCGCCGATACTCCCTCTGCTATATCCAAATCTATGGGACTGGCAATGATTGGGTTTGCAGAATACTTTTCGGAATGTGAGTTAGACGCGTTGCTTGTTCTTGGAGACAGATATGAAACCCTTGCAGTCTGTTTCGCCGCGTTAAACGCTCATATTCCAATTATCCATTTACACGGCGGAGAAGCCACCGAAGGGCTTGTTGACGAATCAATAAGAAATGTTATTACCAAGCTTAGTTATCTGCATTTTACAAGTACCGAAAGCTACAGACACAGGGTCATACAAATGGGAGAATCTCCTGACAGAGTATTTAACGTTGGCGCAATCGGCGTTGAAAACGCAATGCATGCTGAGCTTTTGTCTCAGACAGAGCTGGAGGCAAAACTGGGCTGTGTTTTAGGCGAAAAATACTGCGTTCTGACATTCCATCCCGTTACGCTGGAGGATAATACCGCCGAAAAGCAGACAGAAGAACTGTTAAAAGCCATAGAAAAATTCCCCGATATTACTTTTTTGTGCACAAAAGCAAATGCAGATATGAACGGCAGAATTATTAACGAGTATCTGCAATCCTATGCAGACCGGCATAATCATTTATACTTATTTGATTCTCTGGGTATGAAAAAATATTTAAGCGCGCTGCGTCATGCAGAATTTGTTATCGGCAACTCCTCAAGCGGCCTGATTGAAGCTCCATGCTTTCAAATACCCTCAATCAATATCGGCGACCGCCAGAAAGGCCGTATTCAGTCATTGAGCACCATAAACTGTCCGCCCACGGCGCCGGAAATCGAAGCTTCTATAAAAAAAGCATTGTCAGAAAACTTTAGAAAAACTCTAGAGAACGTCGTCAATCCCTATGGGGACGGAAATACATCAGATAGAATTGTTGAAATTACCGCTGAGTTCTTATTGCAGGAGAAATTTAAATTACAGAAAAGGTTTTATGACATTATCTAGCTCATAGAAGGAAAATAGTATGAAAATATTTTATATAGGCTGCGTAAAATCTTCCTACAGATTCTTAAAAGCCTTAATTGAGCATAAAGCCGATATCGCAGGCGTTGCCACTATGAGAAGTTCCACATTCAACTCGGACTTTACGGACTTAGCGCCTTTATGCCGGGAATGGCAGATTCCTTATCTCTATGTAACAAATATTAACACTGATGAAGTGGCCCAATTTATTCAATCGTCTTCTCCTGATATCGGGTTTTGTTTTGGATGGTCCCAGTTAATAAAAAATAATATCATCAGCATGTTTCCTATGGGTATGGTAGGATACCATCCGGCGGCTCTGCCAAACAACAGGGGACGGCATCCAATCATCTGGGCTTTAACACTGGGGCTTGAAAAAACCGCGTCTTCCTTTTTCATGTTGGAGGATACGCCGGACACGGGCGATATCCTTTCTCAGGTGGAAGTCGATATTCTATACGAGGATACCGCCGATACTCTGATGGAAAAATTATTAACTACCGGTGAACAACAGATTATAACGCTGTGGCATGAACTGGAAAATAATACTGTAAACAAAATTTCCCAATCGGGCAGCGCCGGAAACACCTGGCGGAAGAGAAACCGTTTAGACGGCCAAATCGACTGGAGAATGTCAGCCCAGGCAATTTACAATCTTGTCAGGGCACTGACCAGACCCTATATCGGCGCTCATTTTATAAAAAACAAATCCGAAATTAAGGTATGGCGGGTCCGTGAAATAATAAACAACCATTCCCGCCATATTGAACCCGGAAAAATAATTGAAGTTAATCACGATTCTTTTTGCGTAAAAGCCGGAGATAATTTAATTGAAGTTTTGGAGTACGACCCGGTTGACATATCAGTTGGAGAATACTTATAAGGAGTCATTCATTTTTATGAAAATAGCGGTTATATCCCCTCATCCCGATGATGAAACCTTAGGCGCCGGAGGGTTTTTACTAAAACACAGGAAAGAAGGAAATCAGATTTACTGGATTAACATGACAGATGTCAACGAAAACCAGGGCTGGGACAGTTCTTTTATAAAATACAGAAAACGCCAAATAGAACAGATATGCGAATTTTACAAATTTGATAAATTCTACAATCTTAAATATCCTCCCTGTACTTTAGAAAACGTGAATAAAAACGAATTACTATCGGACTATGGCAAATGTATTCAGGAAATTCAGCCTGACTGCATCGTGCTTCCCAATCCACAGGATGCACACTCCGACCACCTGATTACCTATGAGGTTGGAATGTCATGCAGTAAAATTTTCAGATATCCTTACATTAAAAAGATTTTAACTATGGAAATACTTTCAGAAACTGATTTCAGTAAAAATGCCGAAGCTTTTGCTCCTAACTATTTTGTTGATATCTCCGAATACATAGAAGATAAAATTGCGGCATTAAAAATATACGATACAGAGCTTGGCAAAGCCCCGTTTCCCAGAAATATTGAGGCGGTCAGAGCTTTGGCCCTCTTACGCGGAGGAATGTCAGGCAGCCACTATGCCGAAGCCTTCAAAATCATAAAAGAAATAGATTGAAAAAGCAGGGATTTTTGTCAATCCCTGCTAAGCATCCTCGTTTTTTATCTGTCTCCCCGCAAAATCCATATGAAAATTATCTTTATAAATCAGCTCTGAAACCGGCACAATCTCATACCCCATATCTTGCAGGCTGGTAATCAGCGTATCAAGGGCCTGCGCCGTATACTCCGCCCCGTTATGGCATAAAATGATGCTTCCGTTTCCCAGATTTTTATGCTCCGTCACAGTGGTAATCACCGAATCCACGCCTTTATTCTGCCAGTCCAGCGAATCCACGTCCCACTGAACGGTATAATATCTGCAGTCCTTTGCCACGTCAATCACCGCATTGTCATAATCTCCGTAGGGCGGCCGGAAAAGGCACATTTCGTAGCCTGTAAGCTCCTTAACCTTATCGTGTACCTTCATCAGCTCTTCTTTTTTATCTTCGTCCGGAATCTGGCTCATATTCTTATGGTTCTCGCTGTGGTTGCCCAAATCATGGCCCGCTTCCAGAATCGCTTTCACGTCGTCGGGATAGTTTGTCACCCATTCTCCCGTCATAAAAAAGGTGACATGCAGATTATGGTTTTTTAAAATTTCCAGAAGCTGAGCCGTATCTTCATTTCCCCAACCCGCGTCGAAGCTTAACGCCACCTTCTTTTCTTCCGTTTCCACACAGTAAATGGGCAGTTCCCTCCCCTTTACATCGTTATTCATAGTGGCCGCGTCGCCAAATAAAGACGCCCCCGGCACTCCCGCACACCCGCTCTCCTTAGAGCCTTCCCCGGCGCCGTCCTTTTCTGTTTCCTCTCCGGTTCCTGCTTCCTCTTCCGGGATTTCTTCCTTTGACTGAATCGGCTCCCATTTTGGATTTTCCACCAGAAAGCCCTCCGCCGCCGAAGGCGCATTTTCCTCTGCGCTTTCCGCTTTGTCTGTCTCGTTTTTATTTCCACATCCGGTAACCGATAGCGCCGCAAGGACGCTTGCCGTAAGGAAGCTTACCGCCAATGCCTTTGTCTTTTGTCTTTTGCCCATGCCCTCCCACGTCCTTTCAGAATCTGTTCTTTCTATAATATCAGCGACCGGGATGCATAAAAGATGGATACCAGAATCATAAGCATCCACAAAATGATACCGCCTATTTTTATTACGCTTTTCTTTTCTCTGTTTTCTTCTCCCGTGATAAACAACTCCATCTCCATGATTTTTTTTATCCTTTCTTTTGTATTATGAACCACCAGGAAAATATTATCCAATCTATGCATCATAATTTCATCATTTTTGCATCATATTTGCATCATTCACTCAAAATTATCTATTCTCGGAAGATTCCACTTAAATCTGATTGCCAGAAACCGCATAATTATCACACAGACCGCTCCGGAAATCATTGCCGCCTCTTCTCCGGCCCGCTTCCACAAAAAAACGCACACAAAAGCTCCCAGGATGGAGGCGCAGGCATACACGTGCTTTACGAATATATAGGGCCTGTCCCCCGCCATCATATCCCGCAGAAGTCCGCCGCCCACTCCGGTGATTGTTCCCAGAAAGACCGGCAGAAAGTAATTCATTTCCATATGGCTGTCAAAGGCCGCCTTTACGCCCACCACGGTAAACACGCCGAGTCCCAGCGTATCCGCCAGCATCAGCACCATTCCGAAACGCTGGCCCGATATTCCCTGATAGCCTTTTACCCTGAAATAGATAAACGCAAAAATGACCATAGAAGTCAATAAGGCCGTCACAGCGTAAAACGGCTCTCTAAATGCCTGGGGAGGCACTTTCCCCAGGATAATATCCCGCATCATGCCTCCCCCTACGGCTGTTACCATACCAAGTATCATAACGCCCAGAATATCCATCTTCTTTTTAATGGCTGTCATAGCTCCCGACAGGGCGAAAGCAGCCGTCCCTATCATGTCCAGCACAAAAAGCATATGCTCCATTTTTGTAATTCTCCTGTCAAATCTTAAGGCCCAGCCTTGTTGCACAGCAAAATCCTGCGTACATTTTTCATTATCTTGCGCCGGCAATTTCCAGAACCGCTCTCTGCAGCTTTTCCGAAACGTCCATAGCCTGCAGCTCGCCAAGGAGAGCCGCGGGATTTCCCGCGTTTCTTTTTGCGGCTTCGTAAACGGCATCTTTTGTGCCAAAGGCAATTTCCGCCTGATTCAGGAAATCATAAAGCATATCCAGCACCGGGTTTTCCGCAATATCCGTTTCTTTCGGAAGAATAATCTCCACGCAATCCTGCGGTTTTACATGCGCCAGCGTCACGGTAAGCGTTGTCCCTTCACACCCGCAGACGTCCTTTTTCTCCTGGCCGTTTACTAAAACGACAGCGTCCTTTGCCGTAATCTTATGCAGCCTGATTTTCCACGTTCTTTCCGCCGGAACCAGAGAGAGATTCCCTGCAGAAGGCGCAATCGTAAACCTTCGACCGCTCCAGTCAATCCTCATTTCCGTTTTAACACACTGATTTTCTCTGTAACCAAGGGATATATTGTCGTCCTCATACAGGGTAAAACTGCTGTCTTTTCCGGGATAGACTCTTACGGTCAATTCATCCGGGTTCTCCGCGGCTTCCCTGGCCGAGAGCCGCTCCGTCATCGGTACAATGGCTCCCGCTTTCGCAAACACGGGAATCTTGTCAATGCCGCGGTACATACAAAGGCTTCTTCCGCCCTCGTAAACCGTATCCGTGAAAAAGTCAAACCACACCCCTTCCGGCAGCCAGACCTTTACCTCCGCCACATTTAAGCCCCTGGTCCTTGGCTCGGTTACAGGCGCCGTCATCAGCTCGCTTCCGAAGAAATACTGGTTTTTATACTGATAGGCTTCCTGCTTTGCCGGATAAGCGTAGTACATGGGCTGACAGATTGGGGCGTCCTCGCTCCATGCCCGGTAATTCATGGTGTACAGGTAAGGAATCATTTTATGGCGCAGACGCAGAAAGTCGTTCATGGTGTCGTGAACCTCTCTTTTAAACCGCCAGGGCTCCTTGCCGTTAAACTGGTTGCATGTGCTGTGAAGACGGTTGACCGGCGAAAAAACGCCGTACTGATACCATCTCGCCTCCAGCTCGTCGTCCTTTATTCCCATCATGTGTCCGCCGATATCATGGCTCCACCAGCCGTAACCGATGTTGGAGGCCGTATTGGTAAAATAAGGCTGGAAGTCAAGGGATTCCCAGGTAATCACCGTATCCCCCGAAAATCCTACCGGGTATCTGTGAGACCCCGGTCCCGCATAACGGGAAAAGGTCATGGGACGCTTTCCGTCTCTGCCGCTGTCCAGAAAATGATAGTGGTTCAGCATCCAGAGAGGGTCCAACCCTTCAATTTTCGTGTTGGTTCCCTGCTGCCAGTCCAGCCACCAGAAATCCACTCCCTGCTCCTCCATGGGATGATGCACCTTTTCAAAATAAACCGAAAGGAATTTCGGGCTGGCGATGTCAAACTTTACCGCCTCTTCCTTTGAAGCGTCCACGCCCATAGCCTCCGCGACTTCAGGATAACAGTCCTCATACGCCCGGATGCCGTCTGCCGGGTGCACGTTTAAGGTGGTTTTCATTCCCCTGTCGTGAAGCTTTTTGAGGAACCCTTCCGGGTCGGGAAAAAGCTCCCGGTTCCAGGTATATCCCGTCCAGCCGCTGCCGTATTTCTGGTCGATATCCACCAGATGCCAGTCCATATCAATGACCGCCACCGAAAAAGGAATCTCCTCCTCGTCAAAGCGGTTCATCAGCTCCATATAGGTGCTTTCCGAATATTTATAATACCTGCTCCACCAGTTCCCCAGCGCAAAACGGGGAAGCATGGGCGTCTTTCCGCAGAGATAATTAAAGTCCTTCAGCGCGTCCAGGTAGCAGTGTCCGTATACAAAGAGATAAATATCGCGGTTTTCCGCATGATGGTTCCCGTCAGGCCGTCGTTTAGTCTGTTCTTCAGTCTGTCCTTCCGAGAGCTGCATTTTCTGTCGGAGATACTCTTTTCTCGTCTCCACCCATCCGTCCTCTTTTATAAGAAGCGTGCGGGAATCGTCCAGCATGGCGACGCCGCTCCAGAAAGACATCAGGCCGTCCTCCAGCTCGCATGCTCCGTTTACCTCGTCCAGCGTTCTGGTGGTGCCTTTCAGGTTACTGCGCCCATCCTCCCCGTAATGCCAGGGCCTGCTGTAAAATCCCGCCGTGTCCTCATCGCCCATGTAAGTGCACTGACAGGAGAGCCCTCCCGGCGTAAATTCCTTTTTGTCATAATTGAGCTGAAAACATTCCGTCCGGATTTCCAGTTCTTCCTCCGTCTCCTTACAAGAAAAATCCACTGCCGGAAAATCGCGGCTTAGCACCGTCTGGGACGCCTCGTCCACAAAATTTCCGCTGCCGCTGTACTCAAGGCGTACCAGACGCTTTGTCAGCACTGTGATACGGTAATTCTCTCCCTGAATCACATTTTCCGGCCTCGCCGCCGGATGGTTTTCTGTTTTCAAATGAGATTTCATTTTACCTGCCTCCTTTTACCTTTTCTTTTTCATTTACTTTTTATTTATAAAAGTTCTTTTAACAACCTGCTTACCATCCCCGGGTCCGCCTTGCCTTTCATGGCTTTCATGGTCTGTCCCACTAAAAATCCGACAGCCCTTTCTTTCCCCCTCCGGTAATCCTCCACAGACCGGGGATTTGCGGCAATGACCTCCTCCACGGTTTTCTTGAGGATTCCCCTGTCGTTTACCGTCTTAAGCCCCTTTTCCTCTACATACCTTTCCGGGTCAATGTTTTCCTCAAACATCGCCTCAAAAATTTCCTTTGCCACGGAGCTGTTGACAGCCTTTGCATCCGCAAGGCCAATCAGCTTCGCAAGATTTTCCGGTGTAAAGCGGATATCCTCCGCGTCCATGCCTTTCTCCTTAAGGAGCCGCAAAGTCTCCCCCATCAGCCAGTTTGACACCTTTTTGGGCTGGCTGCCAAGAGCCACCGTTGCCTCGAATATATCTGCCATGCGCTTGCTTTTGGTTATAATTTCAATGTCGTAATCGGGAATGGCAAATTCCTTCCGGTACCGCGCCATCTTTTCCTCCCGAAATTCCGGCTGCCTCTCCCTGATTTTCATCAGAAACGCCTCGTCGATTACCACCGGAACCAAATCCGGGTCCGGGAAATACCGGTAGTCCATAGCGTCCTCCTTGCTCCGCATGGCATAGGACTCTCCTTTAACGTCGGCCCACCTTCTCGTCTCCTGAACCACCTTTTCTCCGCTTTCAAGCAAATCAATCTGCCGCTTTGCCTCCCCCGCAACCGCCCTTGCAATTGCTCTGAAAGAATTTAAGTTCTTCATCTCCGTCCGGGCCCCAAGTTCCTTTACGCCTCTTTTTCGCACAGACAGATTCACGTCGGCCCGCATAGAGCCCTCCTGCAGCTTACAATCCGAAGCGCCCAGATACTGGATTATCACGCGCAGCTTTTCCAGAAAGGCAATCGCCTCGTCGGCGTTTCTCATATCCGGCTCTGACACAATCTCAATGAGAGGAACGCCGGAGCGGTTAAAGTCCACTAATGAACAGCCGCCGCGTTCGTCGTGGATGAGCTTGCCCGCGTCCTCTTCCATGTGGATTTCGTGAATCCCCACAAATTTCTTTCCCGCTTCCGTTTCAATCTCCACTCTTCCGTCCCGGCAAACAGGCAGATAAAGCTGGGAAATCTGATAATTCTGCGGATTATCAGGATAAAAATAATTTTTCCGGTCAAATTTGCAGTACCTTGTAATATGACAGTTTGTGGCAAGCCCCACCGCCGCCGCGTGTTCCAGCACCTTCCTGTTTAAAACCGGAATCGCTCCCGGCATACCGGTACATACCGGACAGGTGTGGGTATTGGGCGCTCCCCCAAAGGCCGTGGAACAGCCGCAGAATATCTTGGTTTTTGTAGCCAGCTCCACATGGACCTCCAGGCCGATTACCGTCTCGTACCGCTTTTCTTTCTCAGATACGGCTTCCGCCATCACTGTCCCTCCCTCCTCTGCCGGGCAGGCTTTTGTTTCCGGATATGCTTTCGGCTCCTTCAAATGCGCCCCTTGCCTGCTCATAGGTGTAAGCCGCCCGTATCAGCCTCTTTTCCTGAAAACAGTCCCCGATTAACTGCAGGCCGATGGGCAGTCCCTTTGCATCCTTTCCGCATGGGACACTCAAGGCCGGAAGCCCCGCCAGATTAGCCGCTATGGTGTAAATATCGCCCATATACATCTTAATGGGGTCTTTTGGGCTCTCTCCCAGCTTCGGCGCCGTGGTGGGCGCAGCCGGACCGAGAATCACGTCATATCTGGCAAAAGCCTCGTCAAAAGCTTTCTTAATCAGTGCCTTTACCCGCAGCGCTTTCAGATAATACGCATCGTAATAGCCCGAGCTTAACACAAAACTTCCCAGCATGATTCTGCGTTTTACCTCCGGGCCAAAGCCCTCGGAACGGGACTTCCTGTACATATTGTGAAGCCCCTCGCAGTCTTTTGCGCGATAGCCGTACTTAATACCGTCGAAACGTTCCAGATTGGAACTGGCTTCCGCCGCCGCAATCGTATAATAAGCGGGAATGGCATACTCCACAAGGCCTAATTCAAACTCCTCCACCAAAGCTCCCCTATCCTTTAAGACCCGTGCCGCCGCAAGAACCGCTTCCCGCACTTCATCGTCAAGACCTTCCCCGAAATAGTCTGCGGGAATCCCGATTTTCATCCCTTTCACGTCATCCGCAAGGGCGGAGGTGAAATTCGTGTCCTTTCTTTTGACGGAAGTGGAGTCCCTGCCGTCATGGGAAGCGATTGCTTCCATAATAAAGGCGCAGTCCGTAACGTCCCTGCACAAAGGCCCAATCTGGTCCAGGGAAGAGCCGTAGGCAATCAGCCCGTACCGGGATACCGTTCCGTAAGTGGGCTTTAAGCCCACCACCCCGCAGAAAGACGCCGGCTGACGGATAGAACCGCCGGTATCCGAACCAAGGGCATAAAAACATTCCTTCGCCGCAACCGCCGCCGCACTGCCGCCGGAAGAGCCTCCCGGCACATGCTCCGGATTCCATGGATTTCTGGTAACGCCGAAAGCCGAAGTCTCCGTGGTGGAACCCATGGCAAACTCGTCCATATTGGTTTTTCCGATAATTACCGCCCCGGCCCTTTGCAGGTTCAAAACCGCCTCCGAAGAAAAGGCGGGTATAAAATTATACAGCATTCTGGAGGAACAGGTGGTTAAAAGCCCCTCCGTACATATATTATCCTTTATCGCCACCGGAACGCCTGCAAGCGGGCCTGTCAGCTCACCGGCCTCAATCAGCCCCTGCACCTTTTCCGCCTGTGCAAGCGCGCCCTCCCTGTCCACCGTCACATAACAGTGATAAGCCGCTTCCTTTTCGTCAATCCGTAAAAGGACCGCCTCCACGGCCTCCCGCGCCGTCACCTTTTTTGCTTTTATCGCCGCTCCCAGCCCGGCGGCAGTCATGTCGAGTATACTCATTTTTCCTCATTTCCACACAGTTTCTTACAGCGCTCCCAGTCAACACCCCCGCAGCAAGCTGCGGGGTATGTGACCCTCGCGGCATTCGCCAAATGTCTGCTTCGCAGCCGCCTGGCTCATTGCCCGCGGGAATCAACAGGCGACCGGCAACCGTTTCCAGAAATTCAACAAAATCAAAGCGTTCAGGGAAAAGACGCGAAGCGCCGTTTTCCAGCGCGGACAAGTCAAGCAGGGTGGTGATAAGGACATTCATGCGCTCTGTTTCCGCGACGATAACCTCGGAATATTTCTGCCTTTTTCCCTCGTCCGCTTCGTCCTGCAGCCCTTCTGCATAGGCGCGGATAATTCCCAGCGGCGTTTTCATTTCATGGGAAAGATTGTCTACCAGCTCTTTCCGCTCTGCCAATAACCGCTTTTTCTGCTCGATATCTTTTTCCAGCCGGCTGTTTGCGGTTTGAAGCTGTAAAAGAGTCTGCTGTAAATTTTCAGACATTTTATTGAGATTTTGGGACAACTCGCCAAACTCGTCAACTGTATTGACATTACAGGGAGAGGAAAAATCAAGCTGCGCCATTTGACGGGCTGCCCGGTTTAGTCTGGAAACAGGCTCTGAGATAAACCGCCCCATCAGGTAGTTTACAGCCAAAACCAGAAGTATGACAAAACAAAGCCAGATACAGGAAGAAATATCCGGGTCGACAGGCAGCCTTGTTGACAGAATATAAGAGATTATCAACAGCAATCCGGCCATTTTAGAAACCATTATGATTTTTTGCCGGACAGTCCGCAAGGTAAAATTATCTTTTATTCTCATACCGACACCTCAAATTTATAACCGGAACGAATCAGTGTAACAATGTGCTTCCCCTCGTCGCCTAATTTCTGGCGAAGGGTTTTGATGTGCGTGTCAACGGTTCTGGTGGTACCCTCAAAGTCGTATCCCCATATCCGGTTTAACAACTGGCCGCGGCTGAAAATCTGCCCGGGGTTTGCCATAAAGAGGGAAAGCAGTTCATATTCTTTGTGGGTCAGCAGGATTTCCTGTCCGTTCACAAAAACTTTATGAGAAGCCGGAATGAGAGAAATTTTTCCCGCGTTCACGGTATCTGCCGGAAGCGCATAAGAACGCCGCAATAAAGCGTTCACTTTTGCCAGAAGTATTCTGGGACTGAATGGTTTAGTCATATAGTCGTCGGCTCCCAGGCCGTAGCCTTTGAGCTTGTCATCCTCGCTTCCTTTGGCGGTCAGCATGATGATGGGAAGGCTGCTCATTTCCCTTGCCACTTTGCAGACGGAAAAACCGTCAAGGTTTGGCATCATAATATCCAGAATCATCAAATCCATGGGATTGTTTTTCAGCAGTATCAGCGCGTCCACACCGTCGTCTGCGGTAAAGCAGGTATGCCCGCCGCGCTGCATGTATTCGGCAATGATATTCTGCATATTTTTTTCATCTTCCACAATTAAGACGTTTGCCATAAGACAAAACTCCTTTCGGTTTACGGCGGTTTTCCGAAGTTCATAAAATATATTATAGTTCCGCAGACCGGACAATACAAGGAACAGAACGAATAACCTCATATTTAATATAAGTATTTGCCATGCCGGAGGAGCCATATTATAATGAAAGCAGTAACCATACAAATGTATGCAGCAGATTAAGAAAAAGGAGAACGACATGAAAAAACTTGGATTTGGCCTGATGCGGCTTCCTCTTACGGACGCTTCCGACCCGGCGTCCATCGACGTGGAGCAGGTAAAGAAAATGGTTGACATTTTCATTGAAAAGGGATTTACATATTTTGATACAGCGTGGATGTACTGCGGTTTCCAAAGCGAAAGCGTGGCAAAGAAGGCTTTGGTGGAACGCTATCCCAGGGACGCGTACACGCTGGCGACCAAGCTTCACTCGGGATTTTTTAACAGCTTTGAGGACAGGGATAAGGTTTTTAACAAACAGCTTGAAAATACGGGAGCAGGGTACTTTGACTACTATCTTCTGCACGGCATTACAGCGGGCAGCTATCCCAAGTATGAGAAATACGACTGCTTCAACTGGCTCCTCGAGAAGAAAAAAAGCGGGCTGGTGAAAAAGGCGGGATTTTCTTTCCACGACAGCGCGGAGCTTTTGGATGAAATTCTGACAAAGTACCCGGCAATGGAATTTGTACAGCTTCAGATTAATTATCTGGACTGGGAGAGCAAATGGATTCAGGCAAGGGAATGTTACGAGACGGCCGTGCGCCACGGCGTGCCGGTAATCGTGATGGAGCCGGTAAAGGGCGGAACTCTTGCGAAAATGCCGAAGGAGGCGGAAGACATTTTAAAGGAATACGCTCCTTCCATGTCGCTTCCCTCATGGGCCATCCGGTTTGCGGCTTCCCTTGACAACGTAATGATGGTACTGTCCGGGATGAGCAATATGGAGCAGATGGAGGACAATTTAAGCTATATGGAGGACTTTACGCCTTTCACCGAAAAGGAGCATGAGCTGGTGAAAAAGGCGGCGGAAGCAATCAACTCGGCGATAGCGGTTCCCTGTACGGCCTGCGCTTACTGCACGGAGGGCTGCCCGAAAAAGATTCCCATTCCACAATATTTTTCCATCTATAATGAAGACATGCGGGAGGCCGAGGAGAAAGGCTGGTCCGCCAACGAAATTTTTTATGAGCAGCTTGCGGAAAAAGGCGGAAAGGCCGGAGACTGTATCGGATGCGGCCAGTGCGAGAGAATCTGTCCTCAGCACCTGCCGATTATAAAGCACCTTAAGGCAGTTTCGGAGCATTTCGACAAGTAAATAACCGTAAAAGGGACTGTTGCGTTAGCGCGGCAGTCCCTTTTGCAATATCCGGTCTGTTTTCTTCCGGCTTGCATAATAGCAAAAGTGGAAATATAATAAAAAGCAGATTAGAAATATATATCGTATAGAAGCGAGGGGAAAAATGCGGTTACTTTTGGTGGAGGACGACAGGGAAATCAGCCGGATGCTGGAAGGCTATCTGGCGAAAGAAAATTTTGACGTTGTATGCGCCATGGACGGGGAGGAGGCTATACGGCGGTTTGACGGCGGCTTTGATTTGGTGCTGCTTGATTTGATGATACCGAAAATCGGAGGTATGGAGGTGCTTGGGCATATCCGTCAGAAAAGCAATGTACCGATTATCATTGTCTCCGCAAAGGATACCGACGCCGACAAAACACTGGGACTTGGACTTGGCGCCGACGATTACATCACAAAGCCCTTTTCCGTGACGGAGGTTTTAGCCCGCATCAGGGCGCAAATCAGGAGAAATACCAGATATTCGTCTCCGGCGGAAGAAAAACCGGAGGCGATAAAGGCCGGGGAACTGACCCTTAGCCTCAACAATTACACGGTCACGAAAAAGGGGGTCAGTCTTGAGCTGACGGCGAAGGAATTTGAAATTTTAAGGCTTCTGATGGAGAACCCGAAAAAAGTGTATACAAAGGAGCAGATTTACTCAAAAGTCTGGAACGACGCTTATTTAGGGGATGAAAACGCGGTCAATGTGCATATCAGCAGGCTGAGAAACAAAATAGAGGATGAGCCCAGAAAACCGAAGTATGTGGTAACGGTCTGGGGAATCGGCTACAAATTTGGTGAAATACATGAATGAGGGAATAATAATACTGATTTTGTCGATAGTTGCTCTGGTTTTAGCGGGGATAATCTGTTATCAGCAGTTTGCTTTCCGGAAAGGCATAAAAGCGCAGCTTCTGCAAATCAGCCAGGAACTGGCGGGGGCTGTGGACTCGGACAGCGAAGAAAAGGTTATGGTATTTACGGATAGCAGGGCCGTGCAGGAGCTGTGCGCGCAGATTAACCGGCTTTTGGACAGGCACCAGAGAATGCTTGCGGATTACCGGAGAAGTGAAATTTCATCAAAGAAGATGCTGTCCAATATTTCCCACGATATCAAGACGCCTCTTACGGTTATTTTAGGCTATCTGGAAATTATCCGCCTAAACGGAGGGGAACAGAGGGAGCTTATCGATAAGGTGGAGACCAGGGCAAAGGCAGTTTCGGATTTGGTGGAGCAGTTTTTTACACTGGCGAAGCTGGAAGCCGGCGATATGGAGATTGCGCTTTCAAAGCTGGAGCTGTGCGAGCTTTGCCGGGAAGTGGTTTTGGACTTTTACGAAATTCTTTCCGGGAAGGATTATGAAGTGGAGGTAGAGATTCCCGAAAAGACGATTTACGTACAGGGAAACGGCGACGCCATACGCAGAATCTTAAACAATCTCATTTCCAATTCCTTAAGATACGGCAGTGAAGGGCGGTATCTGGGGATTTTTTTGCATGAGGATGAAAAGCAGGTTTATATAGATGTGACGGACAGGGGCCGGGGGATTGAAAAAGACTTTGCGGAGCACATTTTTGACAGGCTGTTTACCATGGAGGATTCCAGAAACCGGGATATTCAGGGCAACGGGCTGGGGCTCACCATTGCCAGAAGCCTTGCGCGGCAGATGGGCGGGGACGTGACCCTTGTAAGCAGGCCCTGGCAGAAAACGAGTTTTACGGTTGCGCTTAAGCGGACCTTTTAACTTTTGCAAAAAAATGCAGGACGAAAGAATTTTGTAAGAATTGGTCAAGAGTTATGAAAAATCTGGCTGTTAAAATAGTAGTCAGAAAGGGGGCAGAGAAAAATGCCATACATCATAAAAACAAACGA
>OFFW01000507.1_pt1 | contig 28399 bp, 21 predicted proteins | sample 1521501 | NCBI WGS metagenome assembly OFFW01 (sample SAMEA3504107, study PRJEB24116) | mouse gut metagenome | biome: mouse gut; feature: mouse-associated habitat; material: faeces | place: Denmark | collected 2011
TAACACGCTAGGTTGTGTACCTGCCAGATTGGAAATGGATTCCTATCAGAAAGGAACTTTCACTCATGCCAAACAAAGTTATTTTTAATCCTGATGATTTATTCATCTCTGTTGGTATTGATGTCGGTGCTGACTTCTCATGGATGTCTATTGCACTTCCTAACCAACAGTTTGTAGGAAAACCTTATAAAATCCTACACAACAAAATGAGTTCCCTTACAACCGCTGTTTCTAAAATAAAAGAAGCAGAAGAGTTGTATTCTTTGGAAAGTCGCATTTTCCTGGAATCCACGGGAATTTATCATTACCCACTCTTCTGCTATCTTCGTGATAAGGGTTTTAACTGCTCGGTTATTAATCCTATCATCACTAAGAATAGCACAAATATCAACATACGAAAAGTACATAATGACCGTTTTGATTCTAAAAAAGCGGCTTTGGTTGGTTTGAAACCTGATTTAAAGGTTTCTCTCATGCCTTCTGACCTTGCTTTGAACTGTCGTAATCTATGTCGTGAATACTATGACTTAATGGATAACCGCAGTGCTTATGTGAATAAGCTTCAGGGCGAATTGCGAATGGCTTTTCCTCAGTATCTTGACATTTTTTCCAAAGTTACAACCAATACATCCCTTACCTTATTGGAAACTTATTCCTCTCCATCTGCTTTTATTGAAGCAGACAAACAAGAGATTATTGGTATCATCAAGTCAGCTGCCCGTTTTGGACTTACATATGCTCAAAACAAGTATAATGCCATTATCCAGGCTGCTCATGAAGCAAATGAGTTTGGTTATATCATTGACAGTAATATCAAGCGTATCCGCCTATATATCAGTTTCATCCGCAAATACGACGAGGAAATCGCTAACATACTCCATTCCATGCATGAGCTGGTTGATACAAATGAGGATACTGATTTTGTAAAGCAGATCCATCTAATTGAAACTTTTAAAGGTGCAGGTTTCTTATCTGCCGTATCTCTCATGGGCGAGATTGGTGACTTTTGCGCCTTTTCAAAACCAAAGCAGCTTTTTGCATACTTCGGTCTTGATCCGGCAGTAAAACAGTCCGGCAAATTTGAAGGCAGCAAAGTCCAGATGTCCAAAAGAGGCTCTGCCATAGCAAGACGGGTGATTCATACACTGGCTTTACAAAGTATCAGTACATCCCGCACAGGAGAAGCCAAAAATCCTGTACTGCGTGATTATTATCTAGGGAAATGTGGAGCAAAACCCAAGCTTGTGGCAATGGGTGCTGTTTCACACAAGGTATGCAACATAATATTTGCAATGCTCAGAGATAACAAGCCTTTTGAAATCATTACTCCGCAGGAACATATCAAACAATACAATGCGGCTAAATGCGACATAGCTGCATAAAATACTGCAAATCCAACGAATCCATATCTTTTTGAAAAATGATATTTTCACCAAGGGGAAAGTCTGCCCTTTTTTAAAAGAAAAATATTTTTCATTTACCTATTGACATTTATTAGCTGGACTCATCTGTTTGTTGTGTTTTGATTTCCTTATGGGCAGAGCCCGGTAAACTTTGTTTCCCGGCCGCTTCGCCTCACTTGACATGTGATTGGCTTGCGTCTGGCGGGCAGAGCCCGGTAAACTTCGTTTCCCGGGCTCGCTTCGCTCGTCAAATGAATCAAAATGCATCTGCCCGGGCAAGCCCGGCATCTGCTTTTTGATTCATTTGACTCTGCCCTTTGCGGACATTATACCATAACCTCCCTGTCAAGTGCAAAAGAATATATGATTTTTTGTATCACTTCTTTTCCGGTGAGACGATAAAGGGCTTCCGCGTAGTAGTCGAGCTGTACCTTGTATCTTTGTATCAGTTCTTCCGGGGTCTTTACGGCATCGGTCTTGTAGTCGGCAACTACGATTTTGCCCTCCTCCTCGAAAAAGACGTCGATGATTCCCTGAATCAGCACCTGTTCGCTGTCGGGAAACTGTTCTCCTAACCGGTTCGCTCCAAGGCCGAGCATAAAAGGCTGTTCCCGGAAAAGTTTCCCGGAAGCGTCCGCCCGGCGCATCCTTTTTGCCAGGCTGCTTTCAAAAAAGGGAATCAGTTTCGCTCCGGAAACGCTCTTTTTCCACCTTTCGTCAAGCAGTTCCGCTTCCACAAATCTGTCAAGCTGACAGGCAATCTCCTCTTTCATTCCCCGGCCGCCATTTCTCATCACCGCCTGAAAATCCATCAGCTCCATCACTTTGTGGTAGGCGCTTCCTCTGTCGGCCCCCGACATCTCCTCCTTCTTATCAATAAAAGAAGGAATATAAGGCACTATCTCCGGCTCCTCGAAAAGCATTTTGGTAAAAGCCAGTTCCGTTCCGCCTCCGTATGCCGCTCCCCGTTCCGTGCCTTCTGTTGACCGCGCCGGTAAATCCAGCATCGCCTTCTTTTTCAGCTCCGACACGGTAGTCTTGACGAAAAGGCCGGATAAATAGGCATATTGATAGGTGCGGGCAAACCGCTCCGACAACTGCGTCAGAGTTTTATTGTCCGATACGGTCAATCCATCCGGCTCCTCCCCCTTTACAAACAGCTTCCGTCTCCTGTCCAGCAAAAGAACATTATCCTCAACGTCCCGGCGCAGAATATCCGTGGGCGCAATCAGCTCCACATCCTTAATGCAGGGAAAAATGAAATCCAGATAGGAGTTCGCCCCGGCAAGGACGGAGAAAGGCAGCTTTCCGTTTTCTCTTTTTTCCTCCTTCCAAAACTCCTTTTTTTCCTCAAGGGCCGCGGCAAACTTTTCCATATCTCCCGTCATGGCAGTTAAAATCAGCTTTTCTTTTGCCCGGGTCATTGCCACATAAAGCACCCGCATTTCCTCCCCCAAAGCGTCCAGCTTCATCTTAAGAGCCACCGCGCTTTTTTTCAGGGTACGGCTCTGCAGCCGCAAATCGCTGTCTATAAAATCCACACCGATTCCCATATCCATATCCGCAATCAGTCTGCCTCCCGCGTCCTGCATGTTAAATCTTTTCGCAAGGCCCGCCACAAAGCAGACGGGAAACTCCAGCCCCTTACTCTTGTGGATACTGATTATCCGCACGACCTCCGCGTTTTCATCCATCACGTCTGCCAGACCGTAATCCACTTCGTATTTCTCAAGCTGTTCTATATAGCGCAAAAAATGAAACAGGCCGTAATAACTGGTATTTTCAAAGGCAAGCGCCCGGGTCAGGAGCATTTCCACATTGGCCCGCCGCTGCTCTCCGCCGGGATGGGCCAGAACATAGTCCAGATATCCCGTATCGGCAATGATTTCCTGTATCAGCCTGTGAATCGGCGTGTACGCGGTTTTCTGCCTGTAACGGGAAACCATATCCAGAAAGGCCCGGCCCCTCTCCCCCAAAGCCCCCTCACAGGAAACCAGATTTTCATAAAGCAGCTTCTTTACTCTTTCCTTTCCGTTTCCATTCTCCGGCTTTTTATCTTCCTCTCCTTCTTCTGCGCAAGTCTCCTCCCCGCCGTTTCGTATGCGGGCAATTTCCTCCTCGGAAAAGCCGCCAAAAAAGGATTTCAGCGCACCGTACAGGGGAATATCCTGCAGCGGGTTGTCGATTACCCGCAAAAGCTGCAGCAGGGCCTTAATCTCGGCCGCCTGAAAATAACCGGTCCGGGAGGAAACATAGGCGGGAATCCCTTCCCTCTCCAGCACGCCTTTAAACTCCTCCGCCCACCCGGCGGTGGTTCTAAGCAGAATCACCATATCGCTGTAACGCACCGGACGGAGTTTTCCGGTTCCCTTGTCCGTTACCTGAAAGCGCCGGTAAAGCGCCTTTATCTTTCCCGCAATCACCAGCGCTTCCTGCTCTCTCGCGCTGAAAGGGGAGGCGTCGTCCTTTCCTATCACAAGGTATTCCGTATTGTAAGAGAAAGAATACGGCGCATCACTATCGGATATGGGAGTTTCGGGCAGTTTAGCTTCAGCCATCTCAGCTTCGGATATCCCGGCTTTTGGCGGTTCCGGAAATACCGCGCCGGGATAAAGGGCCGCCTCCTCGTCGTATTCCACCCCTCCAAGCTGCTCTCCCATAATTTGACCAAACAGGTCATTGACGCTGGCAAGCACCTCCGGGCGGCTTCTGAAATTTTTGTGCAGGTCAATCCTCTGGCACAGGGAGTCCTCTCTGGAATAGCTGTTGTACTTTTCCATAAAAAGCTCGGGACGGGCCAGACGGAATTTATAGATGCTCTGCTTCACGTCCCCCACCATGAAACGGTTGTACTTCCCGTCCTCCTCTCCGGAAATGCTCTTCAGCAAGAGTTCCTGAACCATGTTGCTGTCCTGATACTCGTCGATGAGAATTTCCTCAAAAAACTGCCGGTACTCAAGAGCCGCCCCGGAGGGAACCACCTCTCCCTGCTCCGTCTTTTTCAGCAGGATATTCAGGGCAAAATGCTCCATATCGTGGAAATCAATTATGTTTTCCCGCCGTTTTGTCTCGTCCAGCCGCATCTTGTAGGCAAGAACAAGCCGGGTCAGAGTTTCCACATGAGGGGCGGCCATCTGCATCCGCTCCGCTGCTTTCTTCAAAGAAAGGTTCAGAAACAGTGCCCTGAGCTCTTCCAACTGCTTTTTGACTTCCCCGCGTATCTTCTGCACCCTCTCCCGGCAGGCCGGATTTACGGTATCATCCTTTTTAGAGGGAAGCCTGCCAAAGGATATGGTTTCAAAGGCCTCATAATACGCCTGTAAGCCATCAGAATTTAAAACACAATTTAACATTTCGCATTCATTTTCCAGTACCTGCCCGTACATATAAGGTCCGTCGGGCCGCTTTACAATGCGCAGCGCCGTTTCCAATTTTTCTTTGCATTCCCGCACCGTCATCTGTATGTAATTCAAAAGATATTTGCACCAGTAAGTATCTTCAAGCTCCGCCGCGTCCGTAATCCGGTAATCCTCCGCGCATTGCGAAAGCCACTCCTCCGGCCACGGGCAGCTCATGGAAAACTCATACAGTCTTCTGATATGCTCCTCCAAAAGCTTGTCGTTGCTTCCGCCTGTAAAATATTCCACGCATTGTGTAAAAGCGGGATTTTTGCCCTGATACTGCTCCTCCAGAAAATCCCTCATCACGTCCTGGCACAGCAGCCTGACTTCCCCCTCGTCCGCCACCCTGAAAGCCGGGTCCAAACCGATTTCATTAAAATTGTTGCGTATAATAAAGAGACAAAAGCTGTCTATGGTGGTAATCTGGGCGTTATGGAGCAGCGAAGCCTGTTTCTGCAGATGCAGGTTATAAGGATTTTCGCCAAGGCAGCGGTCGATGGCAAGGCTGATGCGCTCCCGCATCTCCGCCGCCGCCGCGTTTGTGAAGGTTACAATGAGCAGCCTGTCAATATCCACAGGATGCTTTTCGTCCGTAATCATCCGAATAATCCGCTCCACCAGAACGGCGGTTTTTCCGGAACCGGCAGCGGCAGAAACCAGAATATTCCGCTTTCTCAGTTCAATTACCTTCTGTTGTTCGGGGGTAAAATTAATTGCCATAGTTTTCCATATCTTCCTTCATTTTTTCAAGAACCGTATCCTCCGGCATAGAAGGCAGATTCCTCATTCGGTATCCGGGCGTCTTTTCCTCAAAATCACAGACTCCCTTGTAAGCGCAGTAAGTACAGGAATTTTTTCCGTCCTGCTCGCAGGGATTCACGTGAATGTTCCCGGCAAGGATTTCCCTGCCAATCTGCCGGATTTTATGGCTCACGAAGGACGATACCACCTCGTAATCCTCCCTTGCAATGGTGCTTGAACGGGCAGAAAAGCTTCCGTCCTTCTTCCGCTCCACCGGTATCACCAGAGATTTTCCCGAAAAATTCTTATCCAGAAGGCTGACCACCTTTTCGTTTTCGCTGACAATGCCCGTGGTCCGGAGCTGTTTTAAAATCTCCTGATTGACTTCCTCGCCGGTCACTTCTCCCTCCGCCCTTATAAGAGGGTCGCTCACGTGATAATACAGGAGCGCCGCCGGCACCACCTCTTTTCCCGGATGCTTTCTCTTTGTGATTTCAACGGCGGCGTTCATATAAACCACAAGCTGAAGCTGAAGCCCGTAATAAAGCGCCGCCAAATCAAACTTTCTGCTGCCGGATTTGTAATCAATCACCTTAACATACACATGTTCCCCGTCCTCGCAGGTATCAATCCTGTCAATCCGCCCCCGCAGGCGCATTTTTTCCTTTTCGGACAAAGAGACGTTCACGGCTTCCAGATTTTCCACCCGTGAAAAGCTCATCTCAAAAGAGGAGGGCACGAAATCTCCCTCCTGAAGCTGCGCCTTCAATGTGCGGATGGTACGTTTCAAAATCCGGTACATCCGCTCCACCATATATTCATAACGGGCGTTACTGTATAAAACCGTCTCTCCGTACTCCATAGTGCACGCCTCTAACGCCTCACGCAAAAGCCTGTCCCCCTCCTCGTCCGTAAAGGTAAACCAAGTCAGATGATTTTCTGCAAGTTTTCCTGCAAACAGTTCCAGCACCTCATGGAAAATATTACCCAAATCTGCCTGTTCAAAGCCGTATTCTTCCCGTTCTTTCAGGGACAGGCCATATTGCAGGAAATGTGAATAAGCGCAGGCGGCGTACCGCTCCAGACGGCTGACGCTGTTTTCAAGCATGCTCCCGTACAGAGCCTTTGCGACCGCTTCCGCAAGGGGCTTATGCCGGTATGTCGTAAACGCGGCCTCCTCCAGCCGCCTTGCGCGCTCCCCGTATCTTTCATCCTTTTCGTAGAGACGGTAAACGGCCTGCAGTGTTTTGCTGTCTTCCAAAGCAAGACGCCCGGCGGCGTAATCCCGCATTTTATCCGCCAGAAAGGTCAGACCGTCCTTTTTCCCTATCAGTTCTTCCATTGTAAAGCGGCCCTCGTCCGCCTTTTCCACCTCCAGCTCCTTAAAAAGCTTCCTTATCATATCCACCAGATAGGAGGGACGGATGCTTTTTCCCTGGCTGCTTAATCTGGAAAAAGAAAGGTAAAGCCGCTCTGAAGGCTTTGTCATATTCATATAAAGATAAAGACGCTGAATATACATCTGCTGCCGGGGCGTAGGCGCCAGCTCAAACCTTGACTGCTGCAGAAATTCCCTGTCGATATCGGAAATAATCCCGCCTTTGCTGCTGCCTTTCGGAATATTTCCGTCGTTTATCCCAAGGAAAAATAAAACCTTTACCTGCTTTAAGCGGCTCCTTTCCATATCTCCCACCATCACTCTGTCCACGCTTCCGGGAATGATTCCCACCTCAATTTCCGCAAAGCCCGCGTCCAGAATATCCGCAAACTCCTTAAGGCTTACCGGCTCCGCGTCAAGCAGCGCCACTATCTGCTCCAAAAGCTCCATAACAAGCCTGTAAATCTGGGCGTATTCTTTCGCCCTCTCAGGCTCTTTGTTTTCCCTGAAAAACTGCTCGTAGACGGAAAGTTTCTCCTGTACTTTGCCCGCCACAATAAAATCATACAACGCCCTTGTGATTTCCCCGGCAGTCTTTCTTTTTTCCAGCAAAGGGGAAATCTGCTCCATCAGCCGCTGCCTTGTCTGGTTTAACGCTTCCAGCATGGCAAGCTGTTCATCGGTCTTTGCCGGTTCTTCCTCCTTTTCTCCGGCTTCTTTTGTCTGTACTTCTTCTCCTTCTTCCTCCTCGTTTGGCGGCGATATCCTCAAATCCATTTTCCGCACAAAAGCCTGGCTCCACTTTTTCTTTCCCCTGATTCCAAGAGCAAGCACATAGTTTTCCAGCCTGTCAACCTCCCCGGGAGAGAAATCCGCAAGGCCGCAGCGAAGATAATGGAATACGCTTTCATAAGAAAAATCAAAAAGCACCATTTTAAGAGCGCTTCTGATGTACTCAATAAAAGGATTCAGCAAAAGCCCCCTTGTCCTGTCCATAAAAACAGGAATATCATATACCAGCGCTTCCCTGTCAAAATAAGGCGCATAGGTCTCCAAATCTCCCGCCACCACCGCGATATCCCGGTAACAGTATCCTTCCTCCAAAACCAGCTTTTTTATTTGAATGCATACCTGGCGCACCTCCCCGGCGGGATTGAAAGCCTCCCTGAGCCGGATGCTTTTCATGCCCTCTGCAGACTGCGCTTCCTTCTCATAAGGCGTCAGCGGGTAGCGGAAAAGGCTCTGCTCCAGATGGGCCATTTCTTCGTTATCCCGAAACCTCGGCAGAGGCTTCCCGGTCAGATAAACGTCCTTTTCCCTTTTTGCCTCTCCCCTTTCGCCTGCTTTTTCCTGATAAAGGCGGCAGAGGTCCTTCACCGTCTTTTTGCTTAAATAAAATAACTCCTGTTCTCCTCCCATTTGAAAGGGATTTTCCCGCCCGTCAATGGTCACGGACACAATCACCCTCTCGGCCAGCCCATAAAGCTCCTGAATCAGCCGGTACTGTATGGGAGTAAAGCCGGTAAAGCCGTCGAAAACAATCACGCTTCCTCTTATAATCCGGGATTTATCTACCGCTTTCGTCAGAAGGCCCAGCGTTTCCTCCGTGGTGATGAACCGCTCCTTTATATAATCGGTAAAGCCCTGATAAATCACTTCCAAATCCTTCAGCTTATAATGCAAAGCGCCCCTGCCCTTTGCGAACTCGGAAAGCTCGCCCACCGAGGAAACGTCGATGCCGTACTGCATAAATTCCGATATGGCCGACTTTACCTCGTGAATATAGCCGATTTTACTAAGATTTTTTCCGATAACGGGCATCTGCTCCTGCAAAGTGGCCGCCACCTTCCGTAGCACCAGGCTTTTTCCCGTGTCGTCCAAAACAGGCTTTCTGCTGTAACCGGTTTCCTCAAAAATGCGATGGGAAAGCCGCCCGAAGCTGAGCACGTCGATGTTCATAATACCGCCGCAGTCGCTGGCGTTCACCAAATCCACCTGTGTCTGCATGGTAAACTGGTCAGGCACCAGAAACAGAAAATTCCGTTCCGGTTCAAGGCCGGCCCATCTGACAATATCTTTATGTAACTGTCTGCTTTTTCCGGCGCCCGAGCCGCCGAAGTAAAACTGTAATCCCATATACGCTCCCTATAAAAACGGAATCATTTCCCTGACGGAGGTAAAAATCAAGTCCGGAACCACCTCTGATTTCTTTACATCCTCCATACCGGCCTCGCCGCTTAAAACCAGAATCCCGGTGTAACCGTTGTTAACCCCCGCCGCCACATCCGTATACAGCCTGTCGCCCACCATGGCGGTTTCGTTTTTTTCCGCCCCCGCCCGGTCTGACAGGTAATCCATGATATACCCGTTCGGCTTTCCCACAATATAGTCGGGATAACGGAATGCCGAGGCATGGATAAATGCGTGAATCGCTCCCGCGTCAGGAATAAATCCGTTTTCCGTAGGGCAGTTGTAATCCGGGTGAGTTGCGATATAGGGAAGCCCCTCCCGCACCAAATCGCAGACCCTGCACATTTTTGCATAGGTAAGGGAGGTATCGAACCCCACCGCCACCACCTCCGGTGCCTGCTCGTCCAGCAAAATGCCTTCTTCCGCAAATTCTTCCCTCAAAAGCTCGTTGCCCAGCAGATAAACTCTTTTTCCCGGAAAATGCTTTTTAAGATAGGAAACGGTTGCCATCCCTGATGTGACAATCCGCTCCGGCCCTGCCTCAAGCCCCATCCCTGCCAGTTTTTCCAGATAACTCGCCGGATTTTTTGAGGAATTGTTGGTGAGAAACACATAGGTTTTTCCGGCGTCTTCCACCGCCTGCAAAAAGTCCCTTGCGCCGTCAATCCATTTCTCCCCCAGATAAACGGTTCCGTCCATGTCCAGAGCAAAACAGTTGATTTTTTTCAAAAGGCCCTTTTCATCCGCATCAATTTTCGGTATCATGGCAATTTTGTTCATGGCGCTTCCCTTTCTCTCAGACCGCTCTGGTGGCTTCCGAAAGCCATGCCAGCTCTTCTCCTTCAAAATAAGGAGACAGCTTTTCGTACACTTCCTTATGGTAATCGTTCAGACGCTTCTTATCCTGTTCCCCAAGCTGTGAAACCTCCACTGCATCCAAATCAATGGGCGCGAAGGTTAAATCCTCGAAATACATAAACTGGCCGTACTCGTTCTCCTCCCCCTTCCGGCAGAGAAGCTCGTTTTCAATCCGGATTCCATGGCTGCCTTCTATATAAATACCCGGCTCGTCGGTTGTCACCATGCCCTCCTCCAAAACCGCGCTCTCCTGACCGGGAAGAGGCTTCCACCGGAAATTGTTGGGGCCTTCATGGACATTTAAAATATATCCCACGCCGTGGCCGGTTCCGTGCTTGTAGTCAAGTCCTTTTTCCCAAAGCACTTCCCTTGCCCTGATATCCAGATTATTGCCCCTGCAGCCGTAAAGGAATCTGGTCGCCCGCATATTCAGCATTGCCCGCAGAACCAGTGTAAAATGCTCTTTCATTTCCGCTGTCACAGGCCCCAGCGCAAAGGTTCTTGTGATATCCGTGGAGCCCTCCAGATAATGGCCGCCGCTGTCCACCACCAGAAGTCCCTCGCCCTTTAGAACAAGGCAGTCCTTTGGGCTTGCGCTGTAATGGTTAATTGCGCCGTTCGGCCCGTAAGCGCAAATGGTATCAAAGCTGGTCTCAATAAAATTGTCATTTTCCTGACGCATTTTGTCGATGTATTCCGTGGCGCTCCACTCGGTCATGGGCGTTTTTCCGATGTTTTTCTTAAGCCAGTACATAAAACGGGCCACCGCGGCCCCGTCTTTGATGTGGGCCCTGCGGAGATTTTCCATCTCCACCGGATTTTTTACGGCTTTCATAAGCTCCGTGGGATTGGGCTTATCGATAACGGTTACATCCTTTGCCAGCTCCTTTTCCACACGGCAGTTCACCCGCCCCTTGCACAAAAGAACGCTCCTTTCGTGAATCCCGGACACGTAACCGTAAAAATCATCATAAGCGCGAAGTTCCACGCCATTTTCTTTCAGATAATCCAAAAGCTCCGGCGTCCAGACCTCGCACTCCTCACCGTCTTTTGTCTCTTCCCGCTTCCCCTTTGCAAAAAGCAGCACCTTTTCCATGGTTACAACTACATAGGAAAGGACAATGGGGAAATTTTTCATATCGTCTCCGCGCAGATTAAGAAGCCACGCAATATCGTCAAGAGAAGTCAGGATGTGCTCGTCCGCTCCCTCCTCCTGCATTTTTTCCCGTACTCTCGAAAGTTTCGAGGACGCGCTTTCCCCGCTGTAGCGCTCTGCAAGCACAAACACAGGATGGTGGACAATGGACGGCCTCTCCGTCCAGATTTTCTCGCTTAAGTCCTTATTCCAGATGAGCTTTCCCTTTTTCTTTTCCAGTATTTTCTCATACTCCTTCGCATCGCCTGCTTTCACCACCCGGCCGTCGAATCCGAGTACTTCTCCCTCCCCCAGAACCTGCTCCAGATATTCTTTCAGGGTGGGCACCCCGGGCTCTCCCATTTTCATCAACGTGATGCCCGTGCCTTCAATCTGCTTTGCCGCCTGTATAAAATATCTTGCGTCCGTAAAAAGCGCGGCCTCCTCCTTTGTCACCACCAAAGTGCCCGCCGAGCCGGTAAAACCGGTAAAAAACCTGCGTACCGCAAAGTAGCCGCTGACATATTCGCTGTCGTGGTAATCCGATGTGGGAACCAGATAGCAGTCAATGCCGGAAGCTTTCATGCCCTCACGCAGTTTGTCCAATCTCTCTCGTATCATAATTTTTCACTTTCCTTCCTGTTATAATATTTATCATTATAACTGTTGCGGGAAAAAAGGACAACTGCGACAGCGCTCTCCCGTTTAAAATAATTGGAAAATTTATTTCGCGTCCCCCGATTTACATTAAAATAAATCCAAGTATAAAAAGAAAAAATCCACGCATAATAACTCCTAAAAACACATAGGAGGATTTCCATGGATTATTTTAACGCTTTCTGGGTGGGCGGACTGATTTGCGCACTGATTCAGATATTGATGGAAAAGACAAAAATGATGCCGGGGCGGATTATGGTGCTATTGGTGTGCGCCGGGGCGGTTCTGGGCGTATTGGGATGGTACCAGCCTCTGATTGACTTTGCCGGGGCCGGGGCATCCGTTCCCCTTCTGGGATTCGGCAACGTGCTGATGAAAGGAGTAAAAGAAGCGGTGGATTCGGAAGGCTTTATGGGCCTTTTCATGGGAGGCTTCAAAGCCGGCGCCGTGGGAACCTCTGCGGCCCTTGTCTTCGGCTATCTGGCCAGCCTTGTGTTTAATCCCAAGATGAAAAAGTAAGTCCGTTCCCGATAAAAAACGCTGCCCGCGTACCGCCCGGATAAGGGGCAATGCCGCCGGCAGCGCTTTTGGGTTACGGTTATGTTTACAGGTTTGCAAACACTTCCACCTGCTTTTGCAAATCTCCCACAATTTCCTGATTTGTCTGCATTCGCGTGGTAATTTCCGCCATATCGTCCACCAGGCTGCGGGTACTGCCTGCGGCGCCGTTGACGCCGGACGCTGCGCTGTCAATGGCGTCGGAAATGCCGGAAATCGAACCGGCTATTTCGTCCATTACCGTGCGCAGCCGCTCCACCTGGCTGTTGAAAGCTTCTATACTGTTTTCTACGTAAACGGCGTCTTCCCTGTACTGCTGCCCTGACCGCGCGGACTGCTCAAACTGGGACAAAATGGAATTGCTCAGATAATCCACCATCTCCTGCGCGCTGGCCGCCAGGTATTCTACCGCCCCGGTTACCACTTTGTTGACCTCGTTGATATGGTTTGCCGTGCCGGAGCAGGCGTCCGCCAACTGGCGTATTTCCCGCGCCACGGCCGCAAAGCCTTTTCCGGCCGCGCCTGCCCGCGCCGCCTCCAGGGAAGCGTTTAATGCGATAAGCTCCGTGGACGTGGAAATCGACAGAATATCCTTTGTGAGAGCGTTGACCTGTTTAACGCTCTGGCTTTTTTTGATGGCTTCGTCAAGAACGGACAGAATTTCCTCGGTTCGTGCCCGTATGGATTCTATCTGCTCCCGCGCGGACGCTTCCACCGCCTCCGCCCGTCCCCTCATGTCGAAGGAATAAGCGGTAATGGCAGCGCATTCATCCGCCATACCGGTCACGTCGTCCTGTGTGCCCGCCGCGCTGGTCCGGATGGAAGATGCGCTGCCTGAAATCTCCTCAAGGGTGGAGGAAAGGGCTATGGTCAGCCCGGAAAGGGACTGCACGCTCTCGTCCGAGCTCTGCGTCCGCCCCCGGACGTCTCCCACCACGCCGCTGAGCCGCTCGGAGCTGTCCTGCAGCATATTCATGGCCCCCCTGATAGGTCCGATAACCGATTTCCGTATGCTGCGGAAAGCTGCCGCGACCAGAACAATCCCAAGCGTAAGTGTGACGACGCTGGTAATCAGAGAAGAAACATAAACGGAAGAAAGTCTCTCCCTGGCCACACGGGTCTTTTCACTGACAGAATGATAAAGGGCGTCGATGTTGTTTTCCGTGGCTTTGCTGTATGCCGCAACGTCCCCGTTTGCCATACCGTAAGCCTCCTGCGTCTTACTGCTGGTGCTGGCGCAGACCAGTCCCACCAGCGAATGCTTAAAAGCCCCGTACTCTTCCAGAAGGGAGCCGTAAGTCTGTGCATCTTCCGGCGCCACGTATACCTCATAGTCTGCCAGCTTTTCATCCAGCTCCGCCTCGCTGGCCTTAATCTCCTGCACCAGCTTTATCATCGTGGCATGGTCCTGTGCCACGATATGGGACAAAGCCAGTCTGTGGATATCCATCATGGAACGCCGTATTTCCTCAAGCCGGGCCTCGCTGGCCATATATTCGTCCGCAATGGTTCCCGCATTGGAATTGACATTATTAATACTGAATACTGCCAGTACATTGGACAGCAGCGCCACCAGTCCCAGCAGGGCAATAGGAAAAATCAATCTTTGTTGTAATGAAAGCCTGCTTTTCATGCAATCTCCTCCCGCTAAATACAGTCTCTTATGATTCAGGTCCCGTGTTACCGTGCCGTTATGCGCTCCACCATACTATCCAGTCCGGCCTGAAACGCTTTGCCGGAAGGGTTCCCCAGAGCGATATCGGTGGCAAATTCGGTAACCGGGTCCCAGAAGTTTCCTCCCACCCGCTGAATCTGGGAAAACTCCGACTGGGCAAGCAAAGCCGAAATTGCCGGGGAAGACTGTACTTCCAGTGAATTTGCCGCGTTAATGTTGGACGGTCCCTGTCCCCGCATGGCAAAACGGAGCGTCTGGTTTTCCTCGCTGGTAATCCACTGCGCAAGCCGCGCCGCCCAGTCGGGATGCTTTGAGTAGGCGTTCACGCCGATAAGCTTGCAGCCGGAAAAGGAAGCCATCTGAATCTCTTTTCCCGCGCAGGTATAAGCCGGCAGCCGCGCCGCGCCCGCATTTGCTCCCCATGCCTCTTCAATGGCAACCGCGTTCCACACGCCGCTGACTCCGGCGATAACGGAGCCGTCCTCTACCCCGGCGATAAACTCGCTGTCCGTCTTACTGGCAAACCCGGGACTTGCCGCTATGTCCGCCATGGCCATGGCCACGTCCACGCCGCGGATGGGGCCGTCGGTACTGTTCCACGTACAGTAATTGGTGATGCCGTCCTCGTTCAGCCCCACCTCCAGGCCTGTATTTCCGAAAAAGGAATAAACATACCAGGCGGAAGACCAGTCCATAACCACCTGCCGCTCCGCCAGTGCGGCAATCTCTGTCATACGGTTTAAACTTTTGATATCATCCTCCGAAAAATAAGATTTGTTATAATAGAGAAAATAGCCGTTGTCGGCCGTCAGAGGATAGGCGTAGAGCACATCCTCCACACTGGCCGCGTCTACCGCGGCCGGAAGATTTTCACTGCGGATACCGGCATCGTCTTCAATCGGGTCCAGCGCGCCTGCCGCGGCAAGGGCCGCAACCTGGTCGTCCGCAAAAGCGAACACGTCCGCTCCGTTTTCCAAATCACCCAGCAAAACATCCTTACAGTTTGATTCGCTCTGGGCCTGATAGGTGATTTGAAAATCCGCCTGCCCCGCGTAATGTTCTTTGAATGAGGTAAAAATTTCCTGCAAAAGCGCCTCATCCTCCTCCGCTCCCCAGACCGTCAGTTCAACGGTCTGCTCTCCGGCTCCGGCCTGCTCTTTGGTAACGGAGCCGGTCTGCGCCGGTTCCTGACTTTTACAGCCCGTCATCATAAATAATGTGCCGATTACCGACAGTAAAAGAAAACAATTCCGTTTCATAACTATTATGCCTTTCTGTAAATTCTAACCGTAGTATAGCATTTCTTAATTTTGTTATCAATAACCGGTTTCTGTCCGGCGTTTGTCCGGGAAAGTATCAGGAATACCACCATGGAAATCATATCTTTTTGCTTCGTTTTTGCTCCGGTAACTGCACCAGGATTACCGCTGCAAAGACAAGCGCGCATCCTGCCAGCTCCCTTGCGTTTAAAGCCTGCCCTAAAATTATCCATCCCGCCAGCATGGAGACCACGGACTCCATGGAAAGTATCAGGGACGCGACCGTGGGGTCCATATCTTTCTGCCCGATTATCTGAAGCGTGTATGCCACGCCGCTTGACATGATTCCCGCATAGGCAAGGGGAATAATTCCGTCAATAAAGGCGGCAAATGTCGGCTCCTCAAACCAGAAAGCCAGAATGCTGCTAATCAGGCCGGCCACCAGAAACTGGATACAGGAAAGTTCCACTCCGTCCGCTTTCGGTGAAAAATAATCAATTATCAGTATATGTACGGCAAAAATAATGGCGCATATAAACACGTAAGTATCGCCTTTGCTCAGGGACAGCCTTTCACTCATGCACAGCAGATACATCCCGAAGGCCGCCAGCGCCGCCCCAATCCAGACCTTTCCGCCCGCCTTTTTCCCTAAAAAAATTCCCATGACGGGAACGATAATAATATAAAGGGTAGTGATAAATCCCGCTTTTCCCACGGTAGTGTACATAATGCCGAACTGCTGCAAAAGGGCGGCGGTTCCAAGAGCCAGTCCGCAGCAGATTCCGCCTGTCAGGGTGATTTTTAATCCTGCTCTTTTTTTCTTCTTCTCTTTGTCCTTTTTCCTCCGAAAATAAACCAGAGGAAAGAGCACGGCGCTTCCCATCAGAAAACGGATTCCGTTAAAGGTAAAGGGGCCCATGTAATCCATGCCCACGCTCTGGGCCACGAAGGCCACGCCCCAGATAGATGCCGCCAGAAACAGCAGAAAGCTACTTCTCAAGGCTCCTCTTTTCATAAATCTCCTCCATCACACCGCGGATATCTTTCCCCTCACATTCAATTGTAATATCCGCATATTTTTCATATAACGGGATTCTCTCCTCGTACAAGTCCTGCAGCGTATAGCCTTCTTTCAAAACGACGCCACGCTCGTGAAGGTCCCCGAGACGCGTCTCAAGCTCCTTAAAGGGCAGTTTCAGATAGACAATCCGCCCGATTTCCTGAAAATGCCTCATGGCTTCCTTCCCGTAAACCGCGCTGCCGCCTGTGGCGATGACAGCGCCTTTCGCCATAATTGACGCGTTTATCTCATTCTCCAGCATAAGAAAACCTGCTTCACCTCTCTCCTCAATGAGCTGATAAAGCAGTTTTTGGCATTTTTCCTGAATCACCAGGTCCGAGTCAATAAACCGGTATCCCAGTTTTTTGGCAAGCACGACTCCCACCGTGCTTTTCCCCGAACCCGGCATTCCAATCAATATCACATTTTTCATGGATTCACCACGGCAATGACCTCAACCTCGCACAGCACTTTTTTGGGAAGCTCCTTCACCGCAACGCAGCTTCTGGCGGGCTTTCCCGTGAAGTACTGCTCATAGACGCCGTTGAAAGCCGCAAAATCAGCCATATCCGCCAGGAAACAGGTGGTCTTTACCACGCTCTCAAAACCGCTTCCGGCTTCCTTTAGCACTTCTCCTATGTTCTTCATCACCTGATGGGCCTGGACTGTGATATCGCCCTCTGCAATCTCCCCGCTGTCCGGTACGATGGGAATCTGTCCCGATGCAAACAAAAATCCGTTTGCAACAATTCCCTGTGAGTAAGGGCCGATGGCCGCGGGCGCTTTTGTGGTTGCTACTTTTTTTAACATAATTTATCCTCCTTTGGTTGTTCAGATGCCGTTTTCGTACATCTTTATTTCCTGTAAAATTTATGCGGCAGATACCCGCATAAAATATCACTCGTCAAATTCCGCCGTCACATAAAATCCCCGGTCGTTTTCGACAATGCTGACCACCTTTCCCTTTCTCGCCAGCATCCTTTCCCGGAAAGGAAAATTCCCGGACATGGCAAGGGAAGGGTCAATGGTGTAATAATAATTGCTTGGAAGCACTCCCTCTGTCACCGTAACTTCGTCTCCCTCTTTCAGAAGCCCCGGACGTTCCATCTTAAATTCCATCTGACGCATATGCGGTTTGCTCCTTTATGTTCAACTGCTGTTATTTACAAATCCAGTATATACTTTCCTCCCTGACCCGTCAACACAGTATACGCTTCGACTATATTGGTCAATCCCTGTAAAAACAGGCTGTCACACTCCCGATAAAAAGATTCCCTTAGCGAAATATATCAGGCTTCCCAAAACCTTCCCCAGCGCCGCCGCCGTGATGGCGATTCCAAGCCCGTGACGGAAGCCAATCCTTCTTGCAAGAATCGGAATGGAGTTCAGCATTTCGGCAATGGCAAGGGCAAGGCATCCAACAAACATACCCGCAAACAGGCCGCCGCACATCAGTATCCCGTATCCAATCCCCTTCCAGATTTCCGGGGTTCCGTCTCCGAAAAGCTGCCTCTCAAGGATAAACCGCCCTATTCCGCCCCCCTTGGAAAACACGCTCAGAGCGCCCCCGCAGAGCGTTCCGAAAATCACCGCCTCCTCCAATGCAAACACCTTTTTTGCCACATGCATCTTCCCGGCAAACCTTGGAATCAGTCCCACGGAAACCAGCACCGTGAATACCCCCGCGGAGGCAAGAAGGCCGAAAGACAGTCCGCATATTCCCATGAAAATCTGCCTGAAAATTATTCCCACGTTAAACGTCAAGGCTCTTTCCCTCCCTGTCCGCCGTTTCAATCAACGCCTTATTCACATCCGTTTCATATACCCGCATTTCCACCTCGATGGGCGTAGGGTCCTTTGTAATCCGCCTTCCCCCCACATGATTGAAAAACAGGATAATGCCCAGCGCCAGCCCCAGAGAATAGGAAACCTCCAAAATGCTGTATCCTTCCGAGGCATACCCCATAACCAGCTCGTGCACATGGGAAAAGATTTTGTTGATACTGATATCGTTGTGAAAAGCCATAATGGTGAAACCCGTTCCGAAAAAGCTGATGGCCGCCACAAATACCATTTTCACCCACTGCAAAAATCCCTTATGCCTGTTTACATTGACCAGTTCAATCAATGTGGCGTTTTCCCCGAGACTCTCCACGCTCACTCCCGGACACTCGCTTTCAATCAACTCAATCACCTTTAAGATGCTGACGACCTGTCTCTTCTTTTCCCCCTGTCCGAATTCGTGCACTTTGAGCGACTTTGCCTTTGCGCAAAGATTCTTATCGATACAATAAACGGAGGCAATGTCCTTCACGCATACGCGCTCCTCCATCACCTCCGCATTTTGTTCCGCTTTTAAATATAAAACCGTACCCGCCATACCTGCCTCCTGCTTTCAATATCTTTCTGGGTTTTTGTTGCTTTCCGCTGCAAATAGTATGGCCTTTTCCTTTTCTTTCTATTCTAATATAAACTGCATCAGAACCGGGTCATGGTCGGAAAACTCATATCCCCAATCCATGTTCTGATAATAATTAATCCGCACATTATCGGAAACGATAAATCCGTCCAGAGTGACCGTATAAGTCGATGCCTCGTCATACGGCGTTTCCGCGCTGCGGCAGGTGTTATGGGCGATATCCTCCTCGTGCTTTGCCTCGTCAATCGCCATTCTGAATCCGTCGGGAATCAATTCTCTCGGAAAAGGATATGCCCATTCCGGGGCGTTTTCCTGGGCCCCTGTCTTCAGATTATGGTTGAAGTCGCCGCCGCAGATAACGTAGTTGCCTTTTTCAAAATCTGCCTTCATATCCTCATAAAGCATGGTAAGCTGCGCCTGCCTGATTTCATCGCTTCCGCCGTAAGCCGAAGTATGAACGTTATATATGCAAAGCTGCCTGCCGTTTTCCACAGGAATACGGGACACGAAAAAGCACCTGTCCAAATCCACCAGTTTACTGAAAGATTCCGATATGGGAAGGCTTCTGCGCATACTGCCCGTTATTTCTTCTCTGGAATATGTGACAAGGCCGCTTTCATTCGCACCGTGAGGCTCCCATGGCGGGAAAAACAGAAAAGGCGAATCGTAATCCTGGGCATATACATAATAATATCCCCTGACAAACTGGTTCATCAGTTCCAGCTCGTTCACATGATACGAACGGGTCCCGTCCACATCCACCTCCTGCAAAAGGATAAAATCAGGTTTTACGGTATTGATGATATCCCCCATTCCGCAGACGGCCGCCATAAGGCTCTCCTCATCCTTCGCCCAGGAGGATTTCCCCCCGTCCATAAAAAAGCTGTAATCCTTTCTGTAGGCGCCGAAACCAATGTTATACGTCATAATAAAGTAGGCTTCTCCCGGTTTCACGGTAAAGTCCTCGTCAAAGTAGGAGTTTTCACCGTTCCTCTTGACTTCAAGAGTCAATTTGTCCGGAAGACGATAATAAGTCGTAAACACGTAAAATGCATATACGCCAAGAAGCACGGCGATTATAAGAATGATGATAACTGTTCGTTTGATTCCTTTTTTCAATCTGATTTCTCCTGGATTTTTCCGTTTGTCTCTAGGTTCCGGCTTTCCTTACAGATTTTCAACCGCGCTTTTCCACGTATCGGCAATCAGCCTGTGCCCGGCCGCCGTGGGATGAACGCCGTCCCCGCTAAAACACTCCGCCGACGCCGTCTTCAGCGCCTCGTCAAAGGCTTTCTGCAAATCAATAAACCCGATGTGAAATTCCTCCGCCAGTCGGGCCGCCGCGTCCCTGCGCGCTCCCACCTCGCCGCTGAACGTTTCCCAGATTGGCGTAGTGGCGGGTCCCGGAATCAGATAGGCTCCCATAAGAAATATCCTGGTATCCGGCAGACTTTTTACCGTCTCCTCAAGCAGCATACGGTAAACTCTCTCGAAAAGCTCCGTTTTTACGCCGTTGCCGAAATCAAACTCATGCCAGACGTCATTTACCCCGATTAAAATCGTCAGAACATCAGGCTTTAAGTTCAGGCAGTCTTTTTTCCAGCGGGCAAGCAAATCCACCACCCGGTTTCCGCTGATGCCGCCGTTAAGCACTTCCACATCCGCCTTTCCGAAAGTCAGTTCCGCTTCCAGCAGACGGACATAGCCGTTTCCTGTCGCGTGGGCGTTCTCATAATCGCCTCTTCCCGCATCGGTAATAGAATCTCCCATAAATAAAAAACGCATACAAATCCTCCTTTTTAATCCGGCAGACGCCCTTCCAGACCCGGTCTGCCGTTTAGTTTATCTTCCGCCACTTCTTACCGCACAGCCTAATCAAAAACAGTATCCCGCGCACGCACAGTTCAACGCACATGGCAATCCATACGCCCGCAAGGCCATAGCGCTTTGAGAGAAAAGCCGCCAGAGGCAGCCGGATTACCCACATGCTGAAAAAATTCATGCAGCTTGGAATCAGGGTATCCCCCGCTCCCCGGAACACGCCGGAAGCCACAATGGAAGCGGCATACATGGGCTCGGCAAAGGCTTCAATCCGAAGCACTTCCGTTCCCATCCGCCGGATTTCGGCATCCGGTGATAAAATACCAATCATCCAGGGCGCAAACAAGTAAAGTAAAATCCCCGTACCGGTCATCACCAAAACGCCAAGCCCTACCGTAAGCCAGCCCAGCTTTTTTGTGACGTCCTCCCGCTTTGCCCCCACGCTCTGTCCAATCAGAGTGGTGGCCGCCATACCGATTCCGTGGCCGGGCATATAACACAGGCTTTCCGCCGTCACGGAAAAGGAATTGGCCGCTATAGCCGCCATACCAAGCGGAGATACGATTTTCGTGGACATAATCTGCGCGCCGCACATGACAACCTGTTCAAATCCCACGGGAAGAGACAGCCGAAACGCTTTCCTGAGCTGGTCCTTTGAAAATAACAGCCGTTCTTCTTTCCGCAGATGAAGCGCCGGCGAGCGGACCAGCAAAAAATACAGCATAAAAACCACGGACACCAGTTCCGCAAGGGATGTGCCAAGAGCCGCCCCCATCACGCCAAGGCCCGCTCCCGGCACCGCAATCTCATTCCCGAACACCGTAATTGTTCTGGCCTCAAAAATTAAAACAGAATTAAATAAAACATCCAAAACGCACATCAGAATATGAAGCATACTCGGAATCTTCATATTCCCGCTGCACTGAAGCATTCCCCCGGCTGTGATGTTCATCTGCAATACCGGAAGGGAAAGACAATATATCAGGAAATAAACGGAGGCGTTCTTCCTGATTCCCGCTTCTCCCCCCAGCCACATGGGAAGCCTCTGGTGCATCAGTACGCCGGTAAGAAGCAGGATACCGCTGAAAATTATCGCCGCCGCAAGTCCCTGCCGGACAATTCCACGGGCCTTTTCCTCTTCCTTTGCACCGATAAAATGGGCTACCTGTATGGTGAAACCCACGCTAAGCGCGGAGCATAACCCGCCCATCATCCAGGTGCTTGAAGACATCAGCCCAATGGAGGCCGCCTCGCCGGAACCAAGGTGGCCTACCATAGAGGCGTCTATATACTGCATCACAATGGAGGAGAGCTGGGCCATAATGGCCGGAACACTCAACTGTACCGTGAGAACCACCAACTGCCACAGTGTCAGTTCCTGACCGCTGCGCATGCTCTCCAGAAAATCCTTTTTTAACATAATCTGCCTTCCGTCAGCGCACTCCCGAAAGGGCGTCCCCGGCAATCACGCCTTCCCAGTTCATTCCATAGCCAAAACCATAGACATGGCCCTCGCCGTCCACATAAGACTCCATATCAAGAGGCGCATCCTCGCAATGCCTCTCCACCGTCTCCATATCCTTCGGAAGCTGAATGGGAAGCCGGCCCGAAGGCTCTGCTTTGCCGCACAGAATATCATAAACAGCGCTTCTCTGAACGCCGAAGTCCACAATAATCGCGTCCGCGTAAGGCTCAAACTCCGCAAGCACCGTGGGCTTATGCATACGGATACAGACAATCACAGGCTTATCGCCCATTGCCTTTTTCGTCTCCAGCACAATATCCAAATCCCTTTCATTGGCCGCCGTACCCGTCTTGCCGGCATAACTCCGGTTCGTAAAGCTCTCCCGGATGTCGCCCCCCGCAATGCTTTCCTTTCTTGCCGCATCCGCCTTATAGGGACGATACTGTAACGAAATGGGCAGATAACCGTTTCCGCCGGCCTCCGCCTCCTCCCCGCTGTATCCGTCGGAGAGCGGGCTTTCAATAAATACCAGCCCGAAATCAGCCTCTTTGGGCGTTTCCGCCCAGTCAAACCAGGGGGCAACGCTTTCCCTGCTTGCTTCAATTACCTCTTTGTCGGAATCCATTCCCCTGAAAAAGTTCTTCTGGGCTTTGATAAACCGTTTCGGCACATAAACTTTCTTCCGTCCGGAAATGGGCAGCACGCTCCCGTCCCCTCTTTTATTTTTCAGCAGGACGATTGATTTTAACTGCGCCTCATAGCCGGCCTTTCGGAAAGCGTCGCATCCCACCGTCCTTTTGCTTTCTTCCACGTCCAGATAAGGGTTCTCAAACAAACCGCAGCGGAACAGATTCAGTAACAGGCGGACCGCAGAACGCTCCATTCTCGCCCGCATGGCGGTTTCGCCGTACTTTTCACATCCCAGCCGGTAAGCCTCAAGAACCGGCTCTACTTTGCAGTTGCCGCCGAACTGGTCAACCCCGTTTTCAATGGCGAGCAGGTGACGCTCCCCTTCCGTCAAATCCTCTACCCCGTAGCACCTGGAGCCAAAGGAATCCATCACGGGAGCCGGGTCCTGGGTAATTCCCCAGTCCGTGCAGACCACGCCTTCATAGCCGTACTTTTCACGCAGCAAATCATTGATAATATAATGGCTGTAGGAGTTCCCTACATTTTTTCCGTCCTTCGTATCCACGCCGTAGGAAACCGTATAATAAGGCATGATGGAGGCTACCGTCCCCGTAGGTCCCTCCAGCGCAAACGCCCCCTCAAGGAAAGGTTTTAAGTGGGTTTCAAATTTTCCTCCCGGATACACTGCAAATTTTCCGAAAGCATAATGGGCGTCCCTTCCGGCTTCACAGGGGCCGCCGCCCGGCCAGTGCTTTGCCATGGCAGCCACGCTCTCCTTTCCCCAGCCCGAATCCGCGCCATTTCCTTCTCCTTTTGTGGTCTGCAGACCGTCGCAGTATGCCTTTGACATGGCGGTCACCAGTTCCGGCGAGGAGCCGAAAGTGTCCTCAAATCTCATCCAGCGCGGCTCCGTCGCAATGTCCACCTGGGGAGACAAAGCCGTGGTAATCCCCAGCGCCCTGTACTCCTTTGCAATCACTTCTCCGAATTTCCGGCACAAATCCGTATCAAAAGAAGCGGCAATACCAAGACCCTCCGGCCATTTTGACACATCCGCAGAGCCGCTCTTATATTCCGCGCCGCTTTTTCCCGCGCCGTGCCTGGGGTCCGTGGCAATGCTGACCGGTATGCCGAATCCCTGTTTTTCCACAAAGGCCTGCATACGGTTGTTCCACTTCGCCGCCACTTCCGTATCCTTATACACCACCGCCAGCACGTGGCGGATATGGTCCTTCGACAGGAATGCCTGCTGCTGGTCCGTCAACGCGTCGTCCTTCGTCACTCCCGGCTGGTAATCCTTCCCCTCATAGGTTCCGCCAAACACCCCTCCCGGAAGGGCCGGAACCATCTGATGAGGCGAATACATCATCAAACCGGCAATCTCTTCAACGGATAACCGGGACGCCAAATCCTGCGCTCTCTCCTTTGCGTCAAGCCGCCAGTCCTCATAGGGAAGCAGCTCGCCGCATCCTGCCAAATCCCTGAAAACAAAACCGTCCTTTTCCAGGATTTTTCCGTCGGCGCTTCCCAGCGCCGGACCGTTTTGATTTACGTAAAGTATATAACCGTCTTTTTGTTCCGTTTTGTAATTTCCCATACTTCCCCGTTTCCTTCCTTTTTTCTTCTGTCTTCCATTGTATATAGATTTACCGGGGAAAGTCAAGGTGTTTGGGAGAGAAAATGACTGCCTGCGCGTCCCTTTGTCTGCCACTATGGATATTCCTTTTTAGCCTCCTCGTAGAATATTTTATATATTCTTTAGAATAAAGGCCGTAACCCTCAGGTTACAGCCCCTTCTCACAACAAACTCTATTTACAGCACACCAGTTCCACCCCGTGGGCAATCCCCGGTATACTCTGCCCCTCGTTAAAGCTGGTCTTGGATAACAGCGCCCCGGTGGGTACGAACAGCACCCGCTTCCATTTCTGCTCCTCCAACTGTTTTAAAATATAGGCCGACAAAGTGACCGCGCTGCAACCGCAGCCGCTTCCGCCCGCATGGGCGTCCTGGCTCTGGTCGTAGATTTCCATGCCGCAGTCCATATGCACCTTTGAAATATCCATACCCTTTTCACGCATCATGTCCCAAAGCGCTTTCTGGCCCACGCTGCCAAGGTCGCCGGTGATAATCTTGTCATAGTCGGAAGGCTTCCTGTCAAAATCCACCAGATGCTGGTAAATCGTATCGCAGGCGGCAGGCGCCATACAGGCTCCCATATTCATGGAATCCTTCAGACCGAAATCCACGATTTTTCCAAGGGTAAGTCCGTCAATCATCGCTCTGTCGCCGTCTGTTTTCACACTGCTTAAGATAAACGCTCCGCTTCCCGTCACCGTCCATGTAGCGGAAAGAGGCCGCTGGTTCCCGTATCCCAAAGGAAAGCGGAATTCTTTCTCGGCGCTGGCAAAGTGGCTGGAAGTCACGCATGCCGCATGTTCGGCCATTCCTCCGGCAATCATAACGGCAGCCATTGAAATGGTAAGCCCGCATGTGGAGCAGGCCCCATACATCCCAACCATGGGAATCTGAAAGGAGCCCAGCCCAAAGCTGCTGGCAATAGACTGCCCCAGCAAATCCCCGGCAAACAGATATTTAATTTCTTCTGTTTTTAATCCGGTTTTACCGATGGCAAGGGTAAGCGCCTCCTTCTGCAGCGTGCTCTCCGCCTCCTCCCAGGTTGCGCAGCCGAATTTATCGTCCTGTCCCACCACGTCAAAACAGTCTCCGAAAGGTCCCTGCCCTTCCTTTGTCCCCACTACCGACGCGCTGGCTCTTATATACACGGGCACCGGAATCTTAATGCTCCTTGCGCCCTGCTCAAAAATTGCTCCAACCGTTGTATCCATAAAAATTTCCTCCATGCCGGAGCGTTTTTCTTCCGCTGCCGGATAAAATTTCTTTTGAATAGCTTTTCTCATATCGGAAATTTTTATTCGTTTTTGCTTTGATTTGTATCAGGAATCAGTTCACGCCCTTTGTCATCAGAAATTCTTTCCACAAATCATTGTACATTCCAAGAAGATGAAGCTGGTCGTGGGTATATTCCGCGTTAAGGTTCCCTTCCTCGTCGCAGATTGCTTCGTTTACGTCAATATAAAAGAACTGCTCATTATCCGCCAGCGTAGCGATGGCGTTATTTCTCGCATTGATATTGTTGTTGTTAAATATATCGTCGGAGTTATGCTTCGTTCCGGTCACTCGCATAATTCCCTGAATAAATATCTTCGCCTCGGGAGCCAGTTCATGGAGCCGGTCAACCACCTTTGTATATTCCTCCATAAAATTCTCGGTAGTTCCCTGTCCCAGTTCGTTGACGCCCACCATGATATAAATTTTGCCATAGGTATTCGTCATAAGGGCCTCCTCTACCGTGCCTTTTCCCTTGAATTTCTGCGTAAGGGCCTTATAAACGGTAAGGGACGTCTCACAGTAAAAGTCCGCATGCTCTGACAAATCCGTATAATCCCTGAGCCCTACGGTTCTCGAATCGCCGATGAACAATGCGTCGTCAAAATAACTCTCGTCCACTGTCGTAAATTCATAAGAAGCCGCTCTCTGCACACCCATATCTCCGTAAATATCCGCTGAAATATGGTTCAGATACTCTTCATGGGTACTTTCCCTTAAAGGAGCAAGCCTGCCCTTTGGAAATTCTCCCAGGGCGTTCTCCGCATTCCTAGCAGTTTCCTCGGAATTTTTAATTGTGGTATCCATGGCCTCATTTATTGAACTGCCTATCTGTTCCGCTATCGAACCCTTTACCGTATGATTTACGGCATTACCGTATACATCCCCGGAACCCTTTTCCCCTTCCGCTGCCGGCAAAGAGGTTTTTGAACTGCTCTCCCCATTTTGGGCGCTTTCCTCCACATTATCCGCTATGGTCATAATACTCTTCTCCGCAAATATCTGCCAGGGATAAATCTCGTCGTTCAGCGCCGTAAACATTACCGACAGCACCGGCGCCTTTACCGGGTCATATTCCTGAGCGGCGTAAATATTCTGCAGGCCGCCAAGCCCGATGATTGAAAAAAGTAATCCTGTGCTTAAAAGCAGCAGAAAAAACGGACATCTCCTGATAAATTTCATCTGTTCCTCATTTCCACGCGTTTGCGCATTTTCCATCAGTCAGCAGTTCTAAAATTTCAGATACATAAAGGGATTTCCCGCACTGCTGCACAGCAAATAAACCGATGCCCAAAATACGGCTGTCAAAAGTATAATAAGCAGCGGATTCTTCTTGTGTTTTTCAAACAACTCATAAACCGCCGGAATGCAGAGTATGATTCCGGCAATAAAATAAACGCCGTAGTTTTCCGCATATCTGAAAATATCCTGCCTGTTCACGGCAATACCGGCTCCGCCAATCATTGGAAAAAGCCTTCCGAAGTAGATTCCCAGCTTTTCCAAATCCGTCACGGCAAACACCACCCAGGTAAGCGGAATCAGCAGCAGCACATACAGATTTCCCGCTGCCGGTATCTTTTGCAGATACTTACCGTACACCAGCTTTTCCAGGATAACGAAAAGTCCAAGTACCGCTCCCCATATCAGATAGTTCAGCCCGTTCCCGTGCCAGATTCCTGTCAAAAGCCACACAACGGCAAGGTTTACCGCAAGTCTGGATTTTTTACACCGGCTGCCTCCCAGAGGAATGTAAACATAATCCCTAAACCAGCTCCCCAGCGTTACGTGCCACCTCCTGTAGAACTCCGAAATACTTTTCGCGGCGTAGGGATGATTAAAGTTTGGAATAAATTCAAAGCCCAGCATTACCATCAGTCCCGACGCCATCAGAGAATAGCCCCAGAAATCAAAATACAACTGCAGGGAATAGCCCGCCGCCCCGAACCATGCCAGGGGCGTGGAAATGCTCTGAAATCCTATCATCTGCAAGTCATTCCATAAAATCGCCAGCCTGTCCGCCAGCAGCACTTTCATGCCAAGCCCCAGCGCCAGATATTTCAGCCCGTCCTCAAACTGCTCCAGACTGCAGCGTCTTTCTTCCCCAAAACCACCCTCATCATAGCGCATAATCGGCCCTGATACAATCTGTGGAAAAATGGTAAAATAAAGCGCCACGCTCACAAATTTCGGTTTTTTATAGACCTCTCCCCGCAGCATATCCGCCTGAAAAGAAATCATCTTAAAAATGTAATAGCTGACCCCAATCGGAAGCAGAGTGTTGTCCACAAACACCGCAAGCCCCTTGAACGCAGCCAGAATCATCACATTCAGGGAAACCGCCATTATCATGGCGTTTCTCCGCTTTCTTTTCTGCCATTCGTGGATTTCAAATCCCTCTCCATACTTTTGTATCTGCTTTGCGAATCCGTAATTGAGAAAAGTAGCTGCGATAAGCGCTAAAATAAAGACAGGCTCGCCCACCGAGTAAAAGACGAGGCTCCCTGCCAGCAATACTGTCTCCCTGTATTTTGATGGGGTTACAAAATATAAAATTAAGAATATGGGTAGAAACCGGAACAAAAATTCCAAACTGGAAAAACTGACCATAATATTCTCTGTCCTTATCATCTGCATATTTACCAGATTATATTGTATCATTCCTCTTTGTAATTCTCAAGAGACGGAATTTAATTTCCATAAGTTGTGGAGATTGGAAAGATGGGTATGGAAGGGGGACGCTCGGAGGGGAATTATTCCTTCGTCGGCACGCTCTCGCTCTATAAAAACGCAGCGGTGCCAGACTCGTGAGTTGCAAAGCAACTCAGACCTCGCCAGGCACCG
>OFFW01000511.1_pt1 | contig 28201 bp, 24 predicted proteins | sample 1521501 | NCBI WGS metagenome assembly OFFW01 (sample SAMEA3504107, study PRJEB24116) | mouse gut metagenome | biome: mouse gut; feature: mouse-associated habitat; material: faeces | place: Denmark | collected 2011
CTGATTGCAAAGGTTATAGAAATTCTCTTTGAAAAATTTCCTACCCAGGTATACTGGGCCATTGTCGGTTTGATTGCGGCGTCCCCTGTGGCAATCTTTCTGCTTGGCGATATAGGGACGATTAATGTGGTCGGCATACTGACAAGCGCGGTAACGCTTGCTATCGGATTTGTGATTGCTTTGAAATTAGGTGATTAATTTGGAAGCGTATACAGATTTTGCAGGGGTATATGATACATTTATGGACGATACGCCTTACGGAGAGTGGGCGGATTTTCTGGCGGAACTGATAGGGAAATACGGGGTTTCCAGGCCGGTGCGGGAAGCGGGGGAATGCAGTACAAAAAGGGAGGCATCTGACGCCGGAGAAAAAGAGGCACAGACGGCGGCATTACTTGATTCGGAAAAGAATCTGGTTCTGGACCTGGGCTGCGGCACCGGAACGCTGACAGAGCTTTTGTACCAAAAAGGCTATGATATGATAGGCGTGGACTATTCGGAGGAGATGCTTGGAATCGCCCTTGAAAAGAAAGAGAGTTCCGGCAGCGAAATCCTTTATCTTTGTCAGGATATGCGGGAGCTGGATTTGTACAGCACGGTGGGAACCGTAGTCTGCGTCTGTGATTCCGTCAACTATCTTCTTGAGAACGACGAGGTGGAGGAAACTTTTGCGCTCGTAAATAATTATCTTTATCCCGGCGGCTTATTTATTTTTGATTTCAATACGGTTTACAAATATGAAAAGGTGATTGGCGACGCCGTTATTGCCGAGAACCGGGACGCCTGCAGCTTTATATGGGAAAATTATTATCACGGGGAGGAAAGGCTCAACGAGTATGACCTCACGATATTCGTGCAGGAAGAAGGGGAGCTTTTCCGGCGTTTTACGGAAACGCATTTCCAGAGAGGATATACCCTTGAGGAAATGAAAGGCTTTGTGGAGAAGGCCGGAATGGAAATTGTTCTTGTTCTGGACGCGGATACCCGCAAAGAGCCTGAGGAAAAAAGCGAGAGAATATACATTGCGGCGAGAGAATGCCAAAAATAGATTGAGGGAAAATCTGAGGTACTGGAAACAGCAGATTTGAGGACGGTGCACGGAACGAAATTGGGCCGCGGAAAGCGGACGAATTTTGTTCCAGACCATGTGCATAGTGAACAAATCTGCGGAACTGGAATAGGAGGACGTAAGAGTGGATTATATTGTCAGGGCAACGGCAGCAAACGCCCAAATCAGAGCTTTTGCAGCCACTACCCGAGAACTGGTGGAAAAGGCGAGGACAGCCCATAATACGAGTCCGGTTGCAACGGCGGCTTTAGGACGGTTGATGACCGGCGCCGTGATGATGGGCGTTATGGCAAAAAATGATAAGGATTTATTGACTCTTCAGGTCAGCGGAGACGGCCCTTTAAAAGGAATGACAGTTACAGCGGACGGCGGAGGAAATGTCAAAGGCTATGCCAACGAGCCACAGGTGATGCTGCCGCCAAGCCCTGCGGGAAAGCTGGATGTGGGCGGCGCGGTTGGAAGAGGTTTTCTCCGGGTTATCAAAGATATTGGATTAAAAGAGCCTTACAGCGGGCAGACTGATTTACAGACCGGAGAGATTGCGGAGGACCTTACCTACTATTTTGCCACCTCGGAGCAGGTTCCATCCAGTGTGGGATTAGGCGTTTTGATGGAAAAAAATAATACGGTGCGGCAGGCGGGCGGGTTTATCGTACAGCTTATGCCCTTTACGGAGGAGCGTGTGGTAGCCAGGCTGGAAGAAAATCTTGCAAAAATCCCTTCCGTCACCTCCATTCTGGATGAGGGAAAAACGCCGGAGGAAATGCTGGGACTTCTTTTTGACGGGCTGGACATGGAAATTGTGGATACCATTCCGGCGCGGTTTTACTGTAACTGTGATAAAAAAAGGGTGGAGAAAGCCATCATCAGCATAGGCAGGAAAGAAATCGGCGAAATGATAGACGAGGGTAAGGAAATCGAAGTGAAGTGCCATTTCTGCAATACGGCTTACGCGTTCTCGGTAGAGGAATTAAAAGAACTGCTGGCAAAATGTAAATGACGGATGCGTGATAGGATGAAGTGCATCTATCAAAGCGGGTTATATGAGGAAATAGTGTATGAAGCATGGATTTATCAAGGTGGCGGCCGTCACGCCCGAGGTAAAGGTGGCGGATACCGTTTTTAACAGAGAGCAGATTTGTCTTGGCATCAGGGAGGCTTTTTTAAAGGGAGCGAAGATAATCGTATTTCCGGAGCTTTGTTTAAGCGGCTATACCTGCGGAGATTTGTTTCTGCAGGAGAGACTGCTGGACGCATGTAAAGAAGCATTGGCGGAAACGGCGGAATTTACCGCGGGAAAAGACGCCCTTGTATTTGTGGGGCTTCCTTTTGAACTGAAAGGAAAGCTTTACAATGTGGCGGCCGCGGTGTGGAACGGGGAAGTGCTCTGTTTTATTCCGAAAGCCTTTATTCCCGCTTACGGGGAGTTTTATGAGACGCGCCATTTTTATCCGGGAAACCGGGAGGCGGTCATGGCGGACTTTTGGGGAAAAAAGGTCCCCTTTGGGCGCAACGTGCTTCTCAAGGCGGAAGGGATGGAAGGACTTTTGGTGGGCTGTGAGATATGCGAGGATATCTGGATGCCCGACGGGCCGGCGGTTTCCCACGCTTTGGCCGGAGCCACGCTTTTGGTGAATCTGTCCGCTTCGGACGAAACCGTAGGAAAAGACGCCTACCGGGAACTGCTTGTAAAATCGGCCAGCGCAAGAATGATTGCCGGCTATGTTTACTGCAGCGGCGGTGAGGGAGAGTCCACGCAGGATTTGGTCTTTGGGGGGCATGATATCATTGCGGAAAACGGATGCATACTTGCCCAGAGCAAGCGGTTTGAGAGCCGGATTCTGTACGGGGATATTGATATCAATAAGCTGCGCATGGAACGACGGAGAATGAACACCTTTGCGTGCGTGCCGGATTCTTCTTATTTGGAAATCCCTTTTTCGCTGAATACGGAAGAAACAAAAATAGAAAGAGAATTTCCCTGTATGCCCTTTGTTCCGGCGGATAAAGCGAAGAGAGAGGAAAGGTGCAATGAGATTTTGACGATTCAGTCCATGGGACTGAAAAAAAGATACGTGCATACGGGCTGTAAAAAAGCGGTAGTGGGCGTGTCAGGGGGACTGGATTCCACCCTTGCTCTTTTGGTGACGGCAAGATGTTTTGACATGCTGGAAATTCCCCGGGAGAATATTACGGCGGTTACGATGCCCTGCTTTGGCACGACCGACAGAACCTATGCCAACGCCTGTCAGATGGCAAGGGCGCTGGGAGTTACCCTTAAGGAAGTGAACATTAAAGAAGCGGTGACGGTTCATTTTCAGGATATCGGTCAGAGTGCGGAAAAACATGACGTCACATACGAAAACGCGCAGGCGAGAGAGCGGACCCAGGTGCTGATGGATATCGCCAATCAGGAAAACGCTCTGGTGGTGGGCACCGGGGATATGTCGGAGCTTGCCCTGGGATGGGCCACCTACAACGGCGACCATATGTCCATGTACGGGGTAAATGCCGGCGTTCCCAAGACGCTGGTGCGCCATCTGGTAAAATATTATGCGGATACCAGCGAAAACGGCGAACTTGAAAAGGTGCTTCTGGACGTTTTGGACACGCCGGTAAGCCCTGAGCTTCTGCCGCCGGTAGACGGCGCCATTGCGCAGAAAACCGAGGATTTGGTGGGTCCCTATGAGCTTCACGACTTTTTCCTGTATTATATGCTGCGGTGCGGTTTCCGGCCGGAAAAGATTTACCGGATTGCGAAATTGTCCTTTGCGGGGCAGTATGAGGATGACGTGATTTTAAAATGGCTGAAAGTCTTTTACAAAAGATTTTTCTCCCAGCAGTTTAAACGTTCCTGCCTGCCGGACGGCCCGAAGGTGGGAAGCGTCGCGCTTTCGCCAAGAGGAGATTTGAGAATGCCGTCGGATGCCTGCGTGCGTGTGTGGATGGAGGAGATTGAAAAGCTGCGGTAACAGAAAAGGTAAAAGAGGGCTTTTATGGGACGGAAAGAAAATCTTTCTCTCAAAGTCATAATTCCCTTTCCCGATTAATACTATAGTAAAAAGAATGTATCGGGGATAACCTATGAGCTCTAAAACCAAAATTGTTGTACTTCATCTGAAAGAATTAATATACACCGGCATTTTTGCCCTGCTGGGAATATTGTTTATCGTTCTTCTCATCATTATGTTTGTACCGAAAGATAAGAAGGAAAATAATGCAGTGGAAGCGCCGGCGCCCACGTATGTACCCGGCATTTATACCACGTCTTTGGTTTTGAACGACAACGCGGTGGACGTGGAAGTGACGGTGGATGAAGCCAATATCAACGATATCCGTATCGTAAATCTGGATGAGGCCGTGGCAACCATGTTTCCTCTGTTAGAGCCCTCCTTTGACGATTTGGCGAACCAGATTCTGAAAAACCAGTCTCTGGACAATATTACCTATGCGGATGACAACAAATATACGTCTATGGTTTTGCTGAACGCAATAAAGACATCTCTGGAAAAGGCGGCCGCGCCCTCGCCGACGGCAGGCGGAAGTCCGTCGGCTTCACCACAGAGTACATAATGAGCGGAAAAAGCAAAGACAAAAGCAAAAGCCAGTGAAAAAAGCAATTCTGAATTTTTCGCTGGCTTTTTTTATATCTAAAATACTACATATCAGGTATTTATCTCAACCCCTTTCTTCCATTGATTTTCTGCAGCAGACCATTTTTCTGTAAACTCGTTGTCTTTTATTGCTGCCGTGAATGTTTTTGCCAGAAAAGCGCTTATTGTTTTTAATACAGTACTGTAATCATCTGTTTTTATGTCAATCTTACGGGCAAAGGCTTTCCATTTCTTCTGCATTGCTTCATCGCTGTCAAAAGCCATTACTTGCTCGAACTGTTCTGTCGTAAAGGTATGTCCACGGTTTTCAAATGTCTTTTGTAATGCTTTTGTCAGCGTTACTCCATCAAAATCAAATTTGCTAGCAAGATAATAAATATCGTAATAGTCTTTCATTCGACTGGAAAATTCCATAAGGCTCAGGATAGCGTCAATCTTTTCGGCTATCGTTGTTTCAAGAGAATAGGTATTTATTGTTGGTGCAGTAAAATCATCAAGCTGAGTAGGGATTTTTCGTTTTTCCTGCTTCGGCACAATAACATCGCCCACACCAAAATCAATACTGAACGGAGTTTTCGTATTTTTGATTCGGGCCACAAGAGAAACTCCGATACCAGCGTATTTCTTTGCAACGGCAATAGGCGTAATGTCTTTAATCTCAAAGGACACAAAATCATTGCCTGTGGGTGAGGAGATGATGGTCTCTATTACAGTTTGTAACTGTTCAGGAGTGTTGGGAACTTTCCGGAGAAGAAAGTCAACATCTACCGTCACACGACTGTCAAAATCGGTGACGGAATAAATGAACAATCCGCCCTTCAGCACAAGATTTTCCGCATATCGGGATATTTCCAAACGGCGCAGAAATTCCTCCTGACAGAAGAGCTGCAGACAAAGGTGATAGCTTCGTCCGCTTTCTCTTGCCTTGTTTTTCAATCTTGCAAGCACGGATGCAGCAATATCAGCCATTTAGCAGTACCTCCATTACATTCATAACTTTTGTATACAGTTTCATTTCCTTTGCGTATTTAGACAGGTTTGCAAGATTCTTTTTTTCATCAGCAGCATAAGCATTGACAGCCTTATTGAAAATTTCATTATCAAGTTTTGTGCGGTACTTAAAGCAATCGCATATTGTTCTCTCGCGGTCATATACTGGCAATGCTACGCCGTTAAAATTATCCGTAGATTTTCCGATTGCCAGAAAGTCTTTTTGAATATAGTAAGCCTTTATCGGAAATTCTTCAATGTTCTTTACGGTGCGGGACGCTGTTCTCGGTACGGCAATCGACCATTCACGGGGAGAAAAATCGCTGTATCCATAATGGAACAATGCGGATTCCACACAAATAATCCCCTGCGGAAGGAGTTTATATATGAGCAGTTCTTCCGCCGCGCTATTGCTCTGCGGGAGCTGATAAAATCCTCTTCGAATCCTTTCGATAACCCCTTCTTTACAAAAAGCCGCCACCTCGTATTTATTTATCCCTTTATCGGCAAAGTCTGAAGTTTTTGCAATACCGCCGTTATTTTCTATTACCTTTTGTATTATTTCTTTCTTATTCAAGCAGGCACCAACTTTCGACATACAAAAATTAAATAATGTACGTAGTTATTGTGGCATACAATCAGTAGAATTGCAACAACTAAATTCTAGCGGCAGCAAAGTCTGATTTTTTTGGGAGTCAGACTTTTTGTTACCAGTTTGTAACCTTTTTCCTCTACAATAGAGTCAGGAAAGAAATAACAGAGGAAAGGATACGAGGAGTTATGGAAAAGACAAGAGAAATCCTGAAAGCAAGAAACCTGAAAAAATATTACGGAAGCGGGGAGAGTCTGGTAAAGGCTGTGGATAATATCAGTCTTTCGGTTAATGAAGGGGAGTTTGTGGCCATTGTGGGGACCAGCGGAAGCGGAAAAAGCACGCTGCTGCATCTTTTGGGCGGTCTTGATTACGCGGACGAAGGGGAGGTAATCATTGACGGCATGGATGTGCTGAAGATGAAGGACGAGGAACAGACGGTTTTCCGCAGGAGAAAAATAGGCTTTATTTTCCAGAATTATAACCTGCTGGCGGCTTCCAATGTTTACAAAAATGTAACCTTACCAATCCGGCTTGACGGAAACCGTCCGGACGAGGCCTATATTGATATGATATTAAAGCTTCTTGGGCTGGAGGATAAGAAAGGGCGCAGGCCGAACCAGCTTTCAGGAGGGCAGCAGCAGAGAGTTGCCATTGCCAGGGCGCTGGCGGGAAAGCCGGCCATTATTCTTGCGGACGAGCCTACGGGAAATCTGGATTCCAAAACCAGCGCGGAGGTCATGGGGCTTTTGCACAGAAGCGGACGGGAGTTTCACCAGACCATTCTGATGATTACCCATAATGAGGAAATCGCGCAGATGGCGGACAGAATCATTCATTTGGAGGACGGAAGAGTTGTGGGAGGTGAAGCGCATGGCACAAAATAAAGGGGAAAAGAATATAAAGGGGTTCGAGCGGAGCGCCGTCCGCAGAATTTTCAGAAATAATAACAGGGAAGCGGTAAGAGAACTGGCAATGGACAATTACCATGCGCACAAAACAAGGAACAGGGTGGCGGTTCTGGCGATTGTGCTTACCACGATTCTGATTACCGCAATTTTTACGGTGGGCATCAGTTGGGTCAGTACGATAGTAAATTACGGGGAGTCGGCGCCCGGCCCGGGCTGCGAGGGAGCCCTCACAGCCTCTAAAGAGCAGCTAAGCCGGATTCGGGAGCTGCCGCAGGTGGCATATGCCGATTATATAAAAAAATGTATCTCCTCTCCGCTTTTAAATGAGGAGTTTGCGGGTCTTGAGGTATGGCTTATGGCGCCTGAAGAAAGCTATCTGACGCACAATTTCGTAGAGTTAATCGAGGGACACTACCCTAAGGAGGCCGATGAAATTCTGATTTCCGACGCTATGGTAAGAAGGCTTGGGCTGGGCGGCGCGGCAGAGGCTGGGCCGGCGGGGATTGTGGAAAGTCCGCTGGGAAAGAAAGTGACGCTTAAGATTAAGGAAGCCCTAAAAGAGCAGTCGCATGAGAGGGCGGTGAAGGATTTTGATTTTACCGTCTGCGGGTACTTTAAGAATCCGCTGGTCAGTCTGGAAAATGTTTATGACGAGATTTACACCGCGGAGGATTTTATCGAAGAGCGCAATCCGTCCATGCTCCAAAGGGAGGGGCTGGCGTATATCCATCTGAACAATTTGAATCCGCTTCTGATGAAGTCGGATGTTGTGGAAAAGCTGACCGAAATTCAAAGGGAAGTGGGATGCGGGGGCGTCCAGACCAAGTATACCACTGATTTATCCGGCACGCTGATGGGGATATTCCCGGCTTTCCTGCTGGTGCTTTTACTGATGCTCGGGGGATATTTTCTTATCTACAATATTTTTTACATTTCGGTAGCGGCGGATATCCGCTGGTTCGGCATGATAAAGACCATCGGAACCACGCCGGGACAGCTTAAAAAGATTCTGCTGATTCAAATCCGCAGGCTGGCGCTTATTGGTATTTGCTTAGGAGACGGGATTGGCTATGTGATAGGAAACCTTCTTGGACCGGGCGTAATGAGCCAGACTGTGTACGGGCAGTTTTATGAAGCGCCGCCGGTGATTCCCATATTGCTTGTGGGAGCCGGATTTTCCTGGCTTACCATTCGAATCAGCGCCGGTACCGCTATGAAAACGGCCTGCCAGGTTTCTCCTGTGGAGGCCGCCAGGTTTGTGCCCGGGAAAAGGAGAAATATTTTTACCATACTGTCCCTGACGTTGAGTGTCATTATCTTTTTGGTGGTGAGCAACGCCACGCTTGGATTTTCCATTGATAAAATGGTGGAGCGTTATAATCAGGAACAGGGGAGGATTTGGCATAAGGGCAACAAATGGTGGCTGGGCGAGGACGCTTATCAGCCTGTGAACAAAAGCCTTGTGGAGGAAATCAGGGCCCTTCCATTTGTAAGCGGCGTGGACGTGATTTACAGGGCCAGAAGTAAGCCTGACTATATGGATTATGAAGGTGAGCGGCAATACCTGGCTTCCTCCGGAAGGGTTAAGCTGGAAGGGCGGCTTAAGGAATGGCGGGAAGCTATGAAAGACTGTCCGGAGTACAAAGAAATATACCAGGAGGATATGGAGAAGCTATATTTTTACGGGACGGACGCGCGTCTGGAGGTTCTGGGGATTCCGGCCGGCCGGCTTATAAAAAACAGCCCTTATCTGGAGATACTGGAAGGAGAATTAAACGAGGAAGATTTTGCCTCGGGCAAGTACGTTATCTGGCAGGAAATGCAGCAAAATAAGGGGCTGTCAGGTAAGGAATGGCGGGAAAAGCAGATTCACGCCGGGGAGGAGCTTACGCTGCAGTTTTGGGATGACGTAACGGAAAGCTATGTAAGCCGTCAGGTAACGGTGATGGCTGTGGTGAAGAATAGCAGCCCCTTTGGAACATCGGATATTGATTACAGCAGCGTGATAATTCCGGATACCATGTTTCGTGAGATTTACCCGGATTACGAGGAGCGGATTGCCTCTTTGCAGATTATGGGGGATACGGAAATGACAAAGGAGCAGAATACGCGGATTCAGGAGCTTGTATCCAGGGAGTATAATACCCAGCTTGTGATGGAGTCCCGATGGCAAACCAGAAGCGACGCCCAGTATCAGAAAAACACCATGACCTTCGGCGGGCTTTTCCTCACGATTCTTTTGGGAATTATCGGGATTTCCAACGTGATTAACACCCTGACAAGCGATGTGTTTGCAAGGCGCAGGGAGCTGGCGGCTCTGCAGTCCATCGGTATGACCATAAGGCAGCTTAAGGGGATGCTTTTTAAGGAAGCCATGAGGTATTGTCTTCCGGCGGTTGTGATTGCGGTTCCCGCGGGCGGGATTTTAGCCTCCATGGTGGCAGGGGACTGGACATTTACAGGATTTTCCACGGCGCTTTTTATAGCGGCGTCTGCGGGAGCGGTACTGGTAATTGGAGGAATCGCTTTCGTGGTGACCGACATGCTGGTAAAAAATCTCAATAAAAAATCCGTTGTTGAAAGACTGCGGGAGATTGAGTAAAATAGGCAGAAGAGAAAAGGTATGGGGGGAAGGAATAAATGCCGGCAGAGCTTTTAGTGGTGGAGGATGATGAACTTTTGCGGAGCGGAATCGTTTTTGCCCTGCGAAAGGAAGGGTATCTGGTGAGGGAAGCCGGGAGCCTGGGCGAGGCAAGACGGGCCTTAAACGAGAGACTCCGCCTTGTGATTCTTGACCTGAATCTGCCAGACGGAGACGGCCGGGAACTCCTTTCACAGTTCCGCTCAGGCCAGGTGCCCGTGATTGTACTGACAGCCAGGGACGGGGAAGAGGAAGCGGTGAAAAGTTTTGATTTGGGCTGCGACGATTATGTCACCAAGCCTTTTTCCACCGTGCTTCTCCGCCGGAGGATTGCCGCCGTGCTGCGGCGGACGGGAACGGGAGGCGGGGACGTCTACTGCCACGGGGAGCTGGTTTACCGGTTTTCGGAAAAAGAGCTTTTGCGGAACGGACAGAGCGTGAAGCTTACCGGAACGGAAAGGAAGCTTCTGGAGGCGTTTTTAAGACACCGCAATCAGGTGCTTACCAGAGAAGCCCTGCTGGAGCAGGTGTGGGACGTCTATGAAAATTATGTGGACGAGCGGACGCTTAAAGTAAACATCAGCCGTCTGCGTGAGAAGGTGGAAAAGGACGCCAGAAATCCCGAGTACATCCGTACCGTGTTCGGAATCGGATATAAGTGGAGCGACAGTTATGAGTAGCGGGGAAGGGGCTGCGCGGTTCTTTGTCATTGTTCTGGCCGCGGTTCTTATCATTTTGTGTATTTGTCTCGCGGCAGAGCTCTGGCGCTTCCGGCGGCTGACCAAAAGAGTCCGTCTGGTGATGGAACAGGTAAACGACACCATTGAAGGGCTGATTCATCATAAGAAACTTAAGAACTTTCCGGAAACGGAGGATACTCTGCTGGGAAAATTCCAGCACGGTATTTTTCAGTTGTACGGAATCCTCTCATCTTATGAGGAGAGGGAGAAAAAGCAGAAAGAGGAGCTTAAAAGCGCCATCAGTGATTTGGTGCACCAGATGAATACGCCTATTGCCAATATCCGGCTGTACAGCAGCTTTTTGGAAGATACGGAGCTTTCCTTGCAGCAGAGACAGGATTTTGCCGCGAGCATTGCCCGGCAGGCGGAAAAGCTTTCCTGGCTGGGAGAAAGCTTTGGCAGGATATCCCGGCTTGAGACAGGAATAGTGGCGCTGCACCCTGTAAAGCAGCCGGTGCTTTCGGCGCTTCTTGGCGCTATTGACGAGATTACGTTAAAGGCAAAAGAAAAAGGAAACGATATCCGGCTTTTGGGGAATCAGAAGCTTACCGCCACATTTGACAGGAAATGGACGGAGGAGGTTTTTTATAATCTGCTGGACAATGCGGTGAAGTACGGAAACAGAGACAGCGCAGTCATTACACGGCTTGTGGAAGGTGAGCTTTATGTGCGGATTGACGTGGAAAATGAAGGCCCCCGGATTTTGGAAGAAGATTACCCGAAGATTTTCAGGCGTTTTTACCGGGGAGATGCGGCCGGAAAGCAGGAGGGCCTGGGACTTGGCCTGTACCTTGCAAGGGAGATTGTGAGAAAACAGGGCGGATACATCAAGGCATCATGCCGCCCCGGAGGGCGGACCGTGTTTTCGGTGTATCTGCCTTGCTGTGACGGGATTTCCGGAAATGGGGATTAGGGTGATTGAAGCGGGCAGCGGGCCATGCGGCTTTTGACAGCCATTTGGCGGCTGACCGCGGGACATATTCTGCCTAAATCCTACATACTTGCAATTTTCCGCAGCGTACTGTTCAGTCCCAGAAGAACAAAAATATCATTTTTTTCCACGGGAGCGTCCGCGTCCGGGTTGATGACAAGGGAACCGTTTCGCCGGATAGCGACCACGTTCACGCCGTACTTTTTACGCAGATTCAGTTCTTTCAGGTTTTTGCCAATCCAACTGTTTAAGATGTCGATATCCGCAATGGAATATTCGCTTGTCAGTTCAATTGCGTCAAAGAGGTTGTTGAAAGCCAGGGCGTTAGCAAGATGGACGCCTCTTTCTTTTTCCGGATGGACAATGTCATCCACACCGATTTTCATCAGTATTTTCCCCTGCATTTCATCATAGGCTTTTGCGATAACCTGGGCGATGCCCTGTTCCTTTGCCCAGATGGAAGCTAAAACCGCCGCTTCCAGACTGTGGCCGATGGAAATGATTGCGCCGTTGAAATTCCGTCCGCCCAGTTCCTTAAGGGAGTCCTCATTGGTGACGTCCACGCACATGGCGAGGGTCACATATTCGGCAATCTGCCGTATTTTCTTTTCGTCTCTGTCGATGGCTAAAACTTTACAGCCGTTTGCTTCGAGCTGCTTTGCCACGCTGGTTCCGAATCTTCCAAGTCCGATAACAATGTATTCTTTCTGCGTATGTCTTTTCATGCTGCTCCTCCCTATATAGCTTTGCTTTCGTTCTTGTTCTTTTTTATCCGATAATGACTTTGCTTTCCGCATGGGTAATGTTATCTGCGGGCGCATTGCTGTTAAACGCCAGCGCAAAGGTGATGGGCCCGATTCGTCCCAGATACATGGTCAGGGTTACGATTAATTTCCCCAGCGGGTGCAGGGAACCGGTAAGCCCTCTTGACAGCCCCACCGTTGCGATGGCGGAGGTCATTTCATACAGCGTATCCAGAAAACCGCTCTGTTCCACGGCCAGAAGCGCCATGGTAAGAAGCAGCAGGGTGGAAAGGCTGAAGGTGACGATGGCCACGCATCTTCTGATGGTTTCGTCCGCTATTTTTCTGTGCATGATGGTGACGTCCTTTTTTCCCCGGATATTTGCAAACATGGAGGCAAACAGCAAAACGATGGTCACTGTCTTTACGCCGCCGGCAGTTCCGGCCGGTGAGCCGCCGATAAACATGAGCACCAGATAAGCCAGACAGGAGGCAGGTTTGAAAAGTTCCTGGGAGATGGTTGCAAAACCGGCGGTTCTTAAGGTTACGGACTGAAAAAGGGCCGCCATGATTTTTTCGGGCCAGTCCATAGCGCCTAAAGTAGCGGGATTGTCAAATTCAAATGCAAGGGTCAAAACAGTGCCCACCGCAATCAGGGAGAGGGTGGCGATGATGACAAGCCTTGCGTGAAGATTGAGCTTGCGCGCGTAGGCGCCGTCTTTTTCAAACCAGCCGGGAAAAGCGCACCTTGCAAGTTCCCAGTATACCGGAAAGCCAAGGCCGCTGACGATAATCAGAAAAATTGTGGTGAGATTCAGGATTACGTTATCGCTGTAAGCGCAGAAGCTGTTGCCGCCGAGAAGGTCGATTCCGGCGTTGCAGAAAGCGGATACCGCGTGGAAAATACCGTACCAGATTCCCCGGATTCCAAATCGGGGAATAAAGACCAGAAAATAGCCGATGGCGCCGATTCCCTCAAGGAATAGGGTGATTTTGAAAATCCGCAGGGTCAGTTTCACAAGCCCGGTTAAGGTGTCCAAATTATAGGCGCTTTGAATCAGCATTCTGTCGGAAAGTGTGATTCTGCGGTGGAAAACGCACAGAATGAGGGTGGTGAAGGTCACGATTCCCAGACCGCCGAATTGAATGAGCAGAAGAATCACCACCTGGCCGAAAGCGGAAAAGGTCTGGCCGATGTTTACCGTGGAAAGTCCCGTCACACAGACGCTTGACATTGCCACGAACAGAGCGTCAAAAAAATTTATTTTCTGTTCCCCGCGCAGACTGACGGGAAGCATAAGGCACGCGGTTCCGATAAGAGCTCCGGCAAGAAATCCCAGCATAATAATTACAGTTGTGGTAAGTTTGTGTTTTTTCATAATTCCCCATTTTGCATCGTCCCGGTTTTCGTGAGCATTGAACCGGGCTTTTGTACGTATACCTGAATTTTCCTTATTGTACAATAGATTGGGAAAGATGGCAAGGCAGGGGCGGGCTTTAAAAAGATAAGTAAATAAGGAATTTGTTATTTGAATCTTTAGAAGTTTTTAAGATTTACCGCAGGATTTTATTTAGTTTTTTGAAGTATTGTTATTACAGGGTTCGTTATGAAGGTAAGAACCATAAAACGGGTATACTGCTTAAAAGGTGCGGATGCACGGAAAAAGACAGGAAAAGGGAGTGTGGAGAATATGACGATGGAAGTGATTATGCAGTATTTTGCGAGATATGGAGGAATCGGTATTTTTGTGATTGTGCTGTTGGAATATCTGAATCTGCCGGGATTTCCGGCAGGCGTGATTATGCCGCTCGCGGGATTATGGGCGGCCAGGGGACAGATTCATTTTATATCGGCGCTTATTATCACAGTGGCGGCGGGGCTTACGGGAAGCCTTATTTTGTACTGGCTGGGCTATCAGGGAGGCGAACTTTTTCTGCAGAAGTATTTAAACAAATTTCCAAAGCAAAGGCCCATGATAGAGGAGAAGCTTTCCTGGGTAAGGGAGAAGGGAAGCGTGGGGATTTTTATCAGCAAACTGATTCCCATGATAAGGACGCTTGTTTCCATTCCGGCAGGGGTATGCAAAATGAATCTGGCGAAATACACGTTAAGTTCAACGCTGGGAATTTTTGTGTGGAATCTGTTTTTTGTGGGAGCCGGGTACTTCTTAGGCGACGCGGTGATAAATTATCTGCATTGAATTAAAGAGATACTTTCGGCTTTAAAAAGACGCGTATGGCGATGCCGTTTTATAAAAGTGCAGTAGGATGGCGTAAATGAAAGGGTGGGACTATGAAAATTGCAATGATGACAAATAATTATAAACCTTTTATCGGAGGCGTACCCATTTCCGTGGAAAGGCTTGCGGCGGGACTTCGGAAAATGGGCCATCATGTGGTGGTTTTCGCTCCTTATTACGAGGAACAGGAGGAGGAAGAAAACGAGGTACGGTTTAAGGTATTTTTCCGCAGAAAATCGGACGGGTTTTCCGTGCCGAACAGTTTTGACCCCAAAATCGAGCGGCGGTTTTGCGAGGAGGATTTTGATTTGATTCACGTCCATCACCCTATGATGATAGGGGATACGGCAAGGTACCTGTCGTGGAAATACCATGTGCCGCTGGTATTCACCTACCATACCAGGTACGAGCAGTACCTTCATTATGTAGGGTTATCCGCGTTTAAGGGGGTTATGCCTTTCTATCTGAAAAAATGCATGAAAAGCTGCGACATGGTGTTTGCGCCCACGCCCCTGATGAAGGATTATCTGGAAGAGGTGGGGATTAAAAGCAGGGTGCGGGTTCTGCCCACGGGACTTTTGGGCGACAACTTTCATCCCGACGAGGAACGTTCCCTCAGGCTGCGCCGGGAGCTTGCGGGAGAGAAGGAATATCTGTTCTGCACTGTGGCGAGGCTGGCAAAGGAGAAAAATCTGGAATTTCTTCTGCAGAGTATGAAGATTTTTAAGGAAAGGCATGGAAGCGGTTTCCGGCTGGCTCTGATAGGCGAAGGGCCGGAAAAGACGGAACTGGAAAAAGCGGTAAAAAGGCTGGGACTGGAAAATGAAACGGTATTCGTGGGAAAGGCGCCCAATCAGGAGATTAAAAACTACTGTCATGCAGCCGACGCCTTCTTATTTTCCTCCCTTTCGGAAACCCAGGGAATCGTACTGCTTGAAGCAATGGCGGCAGGCACGCCTGTCATCGCGGTAAAGGCAACAGGGGTCAGCGACGTGGTTGTCAACGGAAAAAACGGATATATGACAGAAGTGTCAGAAACAGAATTTGCCGAAAAGATTATGGATGTGCTTGACAAAAAGGAGCTGAAAATCCTGAGCCGGGGAGCAAGGCAGACTGCGGAGCAATACAAAAGCGGCGAAATTGCGGGAAGGGCGTCGGCGGCCTACGCGGAAGCCATTATGCTAAGACAAATAAAAGAAGCATCCAGGCATAACCACCGAAACCAGGATGTGGTATATTTATAACATGTGGTAAGGAGGGGCCCGCGAAGCGGGAGGATGCCTTATCACCCGGCAGATGCAAGCGGACGCAGTCCGCCTGGAATGCATCTGCTCCAAAACATGTGGTAAGGAGAAACCCGCGAAGCGGGAGGATGCCTTATCAATAAAAAATGAAAGGGCAGGAGAAAGGTATGAACGCGTATCACATATTGATTGTGGAGGACGATAAGGAAATCCGGGAGGGAATCGAAATTTATTTAAGAAATCAGGGATATATCGTTTCCAAGGCGGCTGACGGCGTGGAGGGGCTTGAAAAAATCCGGCAGGAAGAAATCCATCTGGCTATTGTGGACGTGATGATGCCGAGAATGGACGGAATTACCATGATAATGCGGCTTAGGGAAATGAAGTGTGAAATCCCCGTTATCATGCTTTCGGCCAAGTCCGAGGAGGTGGATAAAATCATGGGGCTTAACATGGGAGCCGACGATTATGTGACGAAGCCTTTTACGACCATGGAGCTGCTTGCCCGGGTAAATTCCCATCTGCGCAGATACGGAAAGTTTCTCGAGGCATTGGGGGATAAGAAAAAGAACGAAAAAATTTATGTGATTGGCGGACTGGAACTGAACGAGGAGGCCGTGGAGGTTACCGTGGACGGAAAGCCGGTGAAACTTACGCCGCTGGAATTTAAAATACTGCTTCTTCTAATGAAAAATTCGGGCCGGGTGTTCTCGGCGGAGGAAATTTACGAGAGGGTATGGAACGAGCAGGCAATCAATACGGATACGATTATGGTGCATATCAGAAAAATTCGGGAAAAAATCGAGGTAAATCCGAGAGAACCGAAATATTTAAAGGTGGTGTGGGGTGTTGGATACAAAATCGAAAAGCAGTAAAAAATTCAGTTATCTTTTAGCGGGCGCGCTTGTGGCGGCGGCCACGGCGGTATTTCTTGCCTTTTATCCGGCGATGGGGGAGCAGGCGGACTATCATTTTTCGGATTATTTAAAAAGCGACCAGTTTTTGTTTAACTTATATGAGGGAAACCTTGTTTTGAATAAGCAGATGCTGGATAAGACGAGGCAGACGGAAATCTCTTACTCCGATTTATATCTGACGGCGAAGTACGGGGAGGTTCCGGAGACGGAAATGGGCGGAGACGGAGCGGTTTATCAGGACGAGATGAGTGGTGAATACATAAAATCCCAGCTTGGCAAAGCGATGGAGGATGTTATGGAAGGATGGGAAAGCAGCGTTCTCGGCAGCTTTGCGCAGGAGGTGGATTACTGCGTCATCGACCACAGGACAGGAGAGATGATGAAAAACACCGGAAGGGACATTGACGCGCTTTATACGGAAAAAAAGGGGAAAACCGGTGAAAAAGCAGAAAACGACTACGTTTACTATGTGATGATGACTTATGACGACGCGGGTTCTGTTTCCAATATATCAGTGAGAGACGAAAATTCCGACGAGCTCTTAAAAAAGGTGCAGAGTGCCATGGCGAACAAGTGGCTGCGGGGCAGTTTTATGGAGGCGGCTATGAATATTCTGCAGTATCAGGACGCCATCTATTATTATAATGAAACCGGAACGCCGGAAAAGCTGGTATGGCACGTAAACGACAGGCCGAAAAACATGACCTTTATCTATGCCCTGACCAGAGAACAGAAAGAGCATATTCTTAAAATGGCTCAGAACGGCAGTCTTGGCGGGCAGTTTTACATCTACTACAGGTGGGAGGTGCAAAGCGCCTACTATGAGGCGGGAACGCCGGGGATTTACTGGCTGATTCTGGTTATACTGGGTATACTGGCTCTTATCTGTACCAGAATCAAAGGATACTGCCTCCATACGCTGCCTTCTTTCCAGGTGCACATGGAGGTCGCTCTCACAGCCATATTCATAGTATTGGGAGCCGGTATTTATTTTATCATACAGCTTATATATTTCACCAACGGCGGATACTTCCCGGAGGTCTACAGCAAATATATGGGGATTGTGCCGGAGGCTTTTTATCCCGTTCTTACGGAAGCGATTAACGCGGCTGTGCTGTTTTTGCTTTTCGGAATCTGGTACTATCTCATAACCTCTTTCGGCCAGATGTTTGATATTGGAATAAAGGAGTTTATACGGCGCAGAAGCCTGATTGTAATCTTTGTGCCCTGGCTGGCGGGAGGATGCAAAAGGCGGACGAACCAGCTTAAGGAAGAGGTTCTGCATGCAGATTTGGGAGGAAAGACAGAAAAAACGATTGTGAAGATTCTTGCGGTCAATTTCGTGGTGCTTGCCGCGGTGTGCACCATGTGGGTGGGAGGCTACGCGGCGCTGATTATCTATACCTTTGCGGTTTATTTTGTCATCAAAAAATATGTAGACAGAATAAAGGAGCAGTACCGGAAGCTGTTTATCGCCACCCGCTCCATAGCGGAGGGGAATCTGCAGACGGAATTACTGGAGGACTGGGGCGTTTTTGAGTCTTACAAGGAGGAGCTGTCCAAAATACAGAACGGCTTTAAGGCGGCGGTGGATAAGGAGGTAAAAAGCCAGAGAATGAAAACGGAGCTGATAACCAATGTTTCCCACGATTTGAAAACGCCCCTTACGGCGATTACCACGTACATTGAACTTTTGGAGGATGAAAATCTTACGCCGGAGGTCCGGAAAGAATACCTGGAGGTGCTGAAAAAGAAGTCCGAGAGGCTGAAATTCCTGATAGAGGATTTGTTTGAGGTCAGCAGGGCCAGCAGCGGGAACGTCACGCTGAATATGGTGGATGTGGATATCTGCAATCTGATGCGGCAGGTTTATCTGGAATATGAGGACAGGGTGGAGGAGGCGGATTTGATTTTCCGTTTCAGGATGCCGGAGGAAAAAGTGACGCTGCGTCTTGACAGCCAGAAAACCTACCGGGTATTTGAAAATCTTTATGTAAACATAATCAAATACGCCATGCCCCATACCAGAGTATATGTGAATGCGGAAAAGACAGAGAAAGGCGTTATCATCGAACTGAAAAACATGTCGGCAAGCGAACTGAATATCCAGCCGGAGGAGCTGACGGAACGGTTCGTGCGGGGAGACAGCGCGAGAAACACGGAAGGGAGCGGCCTGGGGCTTGCCATTGCCAGGAGCTTTGTGGAGCTGCAGGGAGGAAAGCTTGCGGTGGAGATTGACGGGGATTTGTTTAAGGTGCTTGTAGTTTTTCCCACGGACATATGTTATACTCATGCTAAAGAGCAGTAAGGGATGCAGCAGTTTGGAGTAAAGGGCATGTTATGGCAGTGAAAGCAAAGCTTCCGACGGGAATTGAAAATTTCAGGGAAATGCGCACGCACGGATATTATTATGTTGATAAAACCGGGCTTATCCGGGACCTTTTGGAAAACTTTGGAAAGGTGAATCTTTTTACGCGCCCGAGGAGATTTGGAAAAACCCTGAACATAAGTATGCTGAAATATTTTTTTGAGACGGGAAGCGACGGAGGACTTTTTGACGGACTTGAAATTTCAGGGGAAAAAGAGCTGTGCGATAAGAATATGGGCAGGTTTCCGGTTATTTTTGTTTCCTTAAAGGGCGTTGGCGCAAGATGCTTTGACGAGGCAAAAGGAATGCTCCGGAATATTGTCGGGAATGAAGCGATGAGATTTCAATTTCTGCTGGAAAGCGGTAAGCTGACGCAGATGGAGCGGAAACGGTATGAGGCGCTCATTAATATAGATGAAACCGGTGCCTTTACAATGTCAGACGAACTTTTGATAGACAGCCTGTATACATTGTCACAGCTTTTGCAAAAACATTACGGACAGAACGCCGTCATACTGATTGACGAATATGATGTGCCGCTGCAAAAGGCAGACGGTTTTGGATATTATGAGGATATGGCGGCGTTTATAAGGAGTCTGTTTGAGAATGCGTTCAAAACAAACGACAGCCTGTATTTTGCAGTACTGACAGGGTGCCTTAGAATTTCAAAGGAGAGCATTTTCACAGGCCTGAATAATCTCAAGGTATACACGGTGAAAGACGTGCGCTACAAAGAATATTTTGGATTTACAGACGGTGAGGTAAGGCAGATGCTGGCATATTACGGTTTCATGGACCAGTATGACGCCGTAAGGGAATGGTATGACGGATATGTATTTGGCAATCTGGGGATATATTGTCCCTGGGATGTGATTAATTATTGCGGGGATTTGCGCGACGGGAGCGTCACACAGCCGCAGAATTACTGGGTAAATACAAGCAGTAATGACATTATAAGAAGACTTCTTGGCAAGGCCAATGCTACCACCAGAAATGAAATTGAACTTCTGGTAAACGGAAGCAGTATCAAAAAGATGCTTCGCCAGGAACTGACATACAGGGATATAGATTCTGACCCCGATAATCTGTGGAGCATACTTTTTACAACCGGTTATCTGACGCAGAGCGGCGGGCAGAACGGCGAACTGACAGAACTTGTGATTCCAAACAGAGAAATACAGTGGATATTTGTCCGGCAGATTCGCGAGTGGTTCCGCGAGGAGAGTACCCAAAATGCGGAAAGGCTGGAAGCCTTTCGCAGGGCATTTGAGGAAAATGAAGCGGGAGTAATCGAGAAAAGGCTGAATGAATATCTTGGAAAAACAATCAGTATCCGTGACACAAATGTCAGGAAAGAGATGAAGGAGAATTTCTATCACGGTATCCTGCTCGGTATTCTGGGGAATATAGACGACTGGCTTGTCCGGTCAAACGCCGAATCGGGAGACGGTTACAGCGATATCAGCATAGAAATCAGAGAAAAGGGAATCGGCATAGTTATAGAGTTAAAATATGCCGAAAACGGCGCGTTTGAAGCCGGATGCCGGGAGGCGCTTGAGCAGATTAAAGATAAGCAGTACGGGGAATTGTTGATAAAAAGCGGCATGAAAACAGTTTACTATTATGGCGTTGCGTGTTACAGGAAACAGTGCAAAGTGGCGTCGGAAGTACTTTTATAGCGAAAGGCGGAAAATGGATAAATATCAGCTTTTAAAGCAGTATTTTGGCTACGATTCCTTCCGGGAAGGACAGGAATATTTAATAGACAGCATTCTGGAGGGCAGGGACGTCCTTGGAATTATGCCCACCGGTGCAGGAAAATCCATATGTTATCAGCTTCCGGCCCTTTTGCTGCGGGGAGATGAGGCGGGGAGCAGGGCAATAACCCTGGTAATCTCCCCGCTGATTTCTCTTATGAAGGACCAGGTGGAGGGCTTAAATCAGGCGGGAATCCACGCGGCGTATTTAAACAGCTCCCTGACGCCGGGGCAGTACCGGAAAGCCCTTTCCCTTGCAAAGGAGGGGCGTTATCCGATTATTTACGTGGCGCCTGAGCGGCTTGCGACGCCGGAATTTCTGGATTTTGCGCAGAATGCGGATATTGTGATGGTGGCGGTTGACGAAGCCCACTGCGTCTCCCAGTGGGGACAGGACTTCCGGCCCGGCTATTTGAAAATCATAAATTTTATCGACGGCCTGAAGAGGCGTCCGGTAGTGGCGGCTTTTACGGCTACGGCCACGAAAGAGGTAAAAGAGGACATTATCGACCTTCTGATGCTTCAAAATCCGGCTATGGTTACCACGGGCTTTGACCGGAAAAACCTGTATTTTGGCGTGATGTCGGTAAAGGACAGATACGGGGCGGTTAAAAATTATCTGGAATGTCACCCGGATGACGCGGGAATCATTTACTGCCTTACCCGGAAAAACGTGGAGGAGGTCTGTGAGAAGCTTGCCGGGGAAGGATTTCCGGTTACAAGATACCACGCCGGGCTTTCCGATGAGGAGAGGAAAAGCAGCCAGGAGGATTTCATTTTTGACAAAAAGCCCGTTATGGTGGCGACCAATGCTTTCGGCATGGGAATTGACAAATCCAACGTGAGATTCGTGCTTCATTACGGGATGCCAAAGAATCTGGAAGCCTATTATCAGGAGGCGGGGAGAGCCGGGCGGGACGGCGGGCCCGCGGAGTGTATTTTGCTCTACAGCGGGCAGGATGTGACGACCAATCAGTTTTTTATTGAGAATAATCAGGACAATCAGGAGCTGGACGCCGCCATGCGGCAGCTTGTAATGGAGCGGGACAGGGAAAGGCTGCGGAAGATGACCTTTTACTGTTTTACCAATGAATGTCTGCGGGATTATATTTTAAGGTATTTCGGAGAGTACAAGGAAAATTACTGTGGAAACTGTTCAAACTGCCTTAGCCAGTTTGAAAATACGGATGTGACGGAAATTGCAAAGAGCCTGATTGGATGTGTGGAGAGCAGCCGCCAAAGATACGGAATCAACGTAATTCTGGACACGGTTCACGGGGCCAACACGGCGAAAATCCGCGGATACCGCATGGACGCCAACCCTTTTTACGGAGGACAGGCAAAAACGCATTCCCATAAGCTGCGTCAGGTGATGAACCATCTTCTTATCCACGGCTATCTGGCTATGACGGATGACGAATATGCGGTGGTGAAGCTGTCGGAAAAGGCCGGGGACGTTTTATACGGGCAGGAAGCGGTGATTATGAAGCTGGCAAAGGAGCAGCCTCACCCGGCGAAAACGGAGAAAGGAAAAAGCGGGCGGAGAAAATCGTCTTACGGGATATCGGCCGGCAGCGTCAAAGGCGCCGGCTTTGGCGATAAGCTTTCCGAGGCCGAGGAGGCGCTTTTTGAAAGACTGCGGGGGCTGCGGACGGAAATCGCCAGACGGGAAAAGGTGCCCCCTTACGTTATTTTTTCCGACAGGACGCTGATACATATGTGTATGTTAAAGCCGGAAACAAAGGCGGAAATGCTGAAAGTTTCGGGAGTGGGCGAATATAAATATGATAAATACGGAAAGCAGTTTCTTGACTGCATGATGAAATCAGGGAGTGTGGAGTTATGAAGTTTTTGAAGGTGCTGGGCGGTATTTTGCTTGCTTTGATTATCGGCCTTGTGATTTTAGTGCTTGTGTGCGCCAATCATCCCGAACTTACGGAAAAGATTGCCGGATTTTTATATCCCGACCGGTACAGGATAGAGGAAACGGAAAGCGGCATGGGGGAGGGAGAAAGCGGAGCGGAAGATAAACGGGACGGTGCCGGAAATCCGGAGAGGAACGCCGCGGCGGATTCCCAACCGGCGGTGTCGGAGGACGTTTTTTCCGGCGGGCAGAATGAGGAAAGGGAAAACGCCCCGGAGCAGGAAAAAGGAGCGCCGGCTGCCGGAAAAGAAGGGCTGGCGGAAAATATCCGCCCCGAATACATTGCTCCCGACGAGGCGGAGCTTACTATCCCGGAAAAGGTATCGGGACGAAACGGTTATCAACAGGTTCAGGGCGAAGCGGAGCAGGTTGACGACGAGGCGGCAAAAGCGCTGGAAAATCAGTTGGGGCCAGGGCAGACCGGAGACGGGCTGTCCTTTGACGCGCTTTTTTATCCTTATTATGAAATGCTGGATGAACAGGGAAAACATCTTTACCGGCAGATTTATGCAAACGCAAACGCCTTGACGGAAGCCTTTGCGCCGGTGGAGGAAGTGGGAGCGGGCAAACTGCGGACGGTTTTTGAGGCAGTTTACAACGACCATCCCGAGCTTTTCTGGATGGAAACCGCTTATTACGGAAAGTACACAAGAGGCGGGCGGTGCGTGGAAATTGATTTGCGTTTTAACCGCACGGCCAGAAATCTGGAGGAGGCCAGGTCCCTTTTTCAGGAAAACGCGGACGGTATATTAAGCCAGGCCGCCGTTTTGGGAAGCGATTATGAAAAGGAAAAGCTGGTTCACGATATTCTGATTGACAGAATCACTTATAACCTTGGCGCGGAGATGAATCAAAGCGCTTACAGCGCGCTGGTAAACGGGCAGACGGTCTGCGCGGGATATGCCAGAGCCTTTCAGTATCTGCTGCAACAGATGGGAATCCCCTGCTATTACTGCACCGGCTATGCCGGGGAAAATCACGCATGGAATATTATCCGTCTGGAGGACGGTTTTTATAACGTGGATACCACATGGGACGACGTGGACGGCGGAAATTACGACTATTTTAACAAGACGGACAGTGACTACGGGGATACCCATGCCCGAAAAGAGCTGTCGGTTTATTTACCGCCCTGCAACGGGCAGATGTACCGGAATCTGGAGGCGGAAAGCGGGATAGAAGATAATCTGCGGGGAATTGAGGACTTAGGGCTTAGCGCGGAGGATGTTTTCCACACACTGACGGATTATTATGACGGCTGTTACAACCGGATTGTGTCAAACGGCGCGGGCTCCTACAGCTTTTCCCTTGTGGTGGAAGGGGCTGATTTGCTGGATGAACTGTACCGGGCTTACCGCTCGGATTCCTATAAGCAGGGATATATGGAGGAGGCAATGACAGTGGCCGGCCTTTCTTCCTGTGAAATGAGCCTTTCCACGGAGGAATTAAAGGGGGGCAGATATCTGATTGTGCATACTCTGCGGGCTGGGTGAGAAAGAATACATGGCCTGTCCTGTCCGTATTTTTAAGGAAAAAAGAAATATTCAGGCATTTCAGTTCTTTTTTGGCAGAAATTACAGCATTTTTTGCAAATCACACCGCAAAGAAAGCGGTACTGATACGGAAAAAAAGATGGTACACTATGGATAGAAAAGAATGCGCGCTTAAAAGCGGCGCGGAAATGGGGAAAAATGAAATTCACAAAGATGCACGGATGCGGCAATGACTATATTTATGTGGATGGGGAAAAAGAAAAGATATTGCCGGAGCAAAAGCCGGAGATTGTAAGACGGCTCAGCGACAGGCATTTCGGAATCGGCGGGGACGGTGTAATTTTTATCAATCCCTCCGACGTGGCGGATTTTGAGATGGAGATGTACAATCTGGATGGCTCCCGGGCGGAGATGTGCGGAAACGGTATCCGGTGCGTGGCAAAATTCGTTTACGACAAGAAGCTGACGGACAAGACTTCCGTCAGTATTTGCAGCTTCGGCAAAGTAAAATATCTGGATTTGTTTATCAGGGACGGAAAAGTATCGACCGTTAAAGTCAATATGGGCTCTCCGATACTGAAAGCGGCGGAGATTCCCGTAGCGGTGGACGGTATAGCGTCTGACAGCGAAGTGGTCGGAGAGAAAATTGAGGTCGATGGCAGAGAATACAAAATGACATGTGTGTCAATGGGCAATCCCCATGCGGTTGTGTTTGTGGACGAAGTGTCATCCCTTCCCCTTGAGAAAATAGGCCCGGGCTTTGAAAACCACGCTTACTTCCCGAAACGGATAAACACGGAATTTGTGAAAGTAATCGACAGGGATAATGTGGAAATGCGCGTGTGGGAGCGGGGCACAGGAGAAACCTTAGCCTGCGGAACCGGAGCCTGCGCCACGGCGGTAGCCTGCATATTAAATGGTTTGACGAACGAGAAAGTTACTGTTAAACTACTGGGAGGCAGTCTGGAAATCCGGTGGGACAGGAAAGAAAACCTGGTGTATATGACCGGGCCGGCCGCCACCGTTTTTGAAGGAGAAATCGAAATATAAAACAGTAGGTACACTGTGAGGATACCTGCGGAACTAAAATTGGAGGACAAAAGTAATATGTTTAAGATTAACGACAATTATTTAAAGCTTCCCGGAAGCTATTTATTTTCAACAATCGGAAAAAAAGTAAACGCCTATGCGGCGGCTCATCCGGAGAAAAAGATTATCCGCCTTGGAATCGGCGACGTGACGCAGCCTCTTGCCCCGGCAATTATCAAGGCTCTTCACGGGGCGGTGGACGAAATGTCCAAAGCGGAAACCTTTAAAGGTTATGCCCCCGACCTTGGCTACGAGTTCCTCAGGAACGCGGTTTGTGAAAACGATTATAAAGCGAGAGGATGCGATATTTCTCCTGACGAGATTTTTATTTCCGACGGTGCGAAGTGCGATTCGGGAAATATTCAGGAAATCTTCAGCGTGGACAATAAAATTGCGGTCTGTGACCCGGTTTACCCGGTTTATGTGGATACTAACGTGATGGCGGGAAGAACGGGAACCTACGACAGCGCAAAGGAAACCTGGAGCGACGTTATTTACATGCCCTGCACGGCGGAGAACAATTTTGCGCCTCAGATTCCCACAGACGCCGCAGGAACGCCTGATTTGATTTACCTGTGCTTCCCCAATAACCCTACCGGCTCAACTATCACAAAAGCGCAGCTTCAGGAGTGGGTGGACTACGCAAACAAAGTGGGGGCCGTGATTATTTACGACGCGGCCTATGAAGCATATATATCGGAAGAAAATGTGCCTCACTCCATTTATGAGTGCGACGGTGCGAGAGGGTGTGCGATTGAGCTCCACTCTTTTTCCAAAAATGCGGGCTTTACCGGGGTAAGACTTGGATTTACAGTGATTCCGAAAGATTTGAAGTGCGGGGACGTTTCCCTCCATTCTCTCTGGGCGAGAAGGCACGGAACCAAATACAACGGCGCGCCTTATATTGTACAGAGGGCCGGCGAGGCGGTTTATTCCCCGGAGGGAAAAGAACAGCTCCGGCAGCAGGTCGCTTATTATATGAACAACGCAAAATATATTCTGGAGGGGTTAAAGAGCGCGGGCTATACGGTTTCGGGCGGCGTGAATGCTCCTTATATCTGGCTGAAAGCCCCGAACGGCATGACAAGCTGGGAGTTCTTTGATTTCCTTCTTGAAAATGCAAACGTGGTGGGAACGCCGGGCTCCGGCTTTGGCCCCAGCGGAGAGACCTATTTCCGGCTGACAGCCTTTGGAAGCTATGAAAATACCGTGGAGGCAGTGGAAAGAATAAAAGCGCTGTAGAACCGGCGGCAGGTATCGTTACAAAAATCATATGTGGGCTGGATGGAAACCAGCTCACTTTTTTAACGCTGCTTTCATTTTTGGATTTTACACCATAAATAGGTATCGCGATAAACGTATCAGAACAGAGGGGATAAGAGTGGACGAGCGACAATTTGAAAAAGCCGTGGCACGGATGGTACAGGGTGATAAGACGGGACTGAAAGAAATTTATGAAAACTATGTGGGGTATATCTACCGGATTATTTACGAAGTGCTGCAGAATAAGGAAAATGCAGAGGACGTGACCAGCGATTTTTTTATCCGGCTTTGGGAAAAAGCGGAACAGTTTAAGCCCGGCAGCGGCCACAGAGGCTATCTTGCGGTTATGGCAAGAAATATGGCAATAGACTTTATCAGAAAGCACAGGCGGGAAGAGCTGACCGCGCTGATGCAGGATTTGGGAGCCGGGCCGGAGGAGGAAGGACGGGATGCGGGCATTTATCAGGAGAATACCCGTTTCCCAAACGGCGCAAGCAAGGTGGAGGAAGAAGTGCTTGGCAACATAACGGTAAATCAGGCGCTTGCAGCATTAAAGCCGGCGGAGCGGCAGATAGTCAGTCTGAAAATCCTGGGCGAGCTTACCTTTAAGGAAATCGCGGAGTGTATGAAAATTCCCATGGGAACCGTTACGTGGAAGTATCAGAGCGCAATGAAAAAATTAAGGAGGTGCGGATATGAGTAAGGATTTTGAGCAGGCATATAAAGAAGCGGCGCAAATGGAAGCTCCCGACTTATGGGACAGAATCGAAGCCGGGCTTCAGAACAAATCCGTACCGGAAAAAAATGTTATTTTGGAAAAAAAGGACAGAAAGAAATACTCCGGAAAGATTTTCAATTATTCAGGACTGATAGCGGCGGCAGTCTGCGTTGCGGTCATTATTCCGGCGGCGGTGTTATTAAGGCAGACCTCAAAGGGATATTCGGCGTCCGGCGTTACGGAAGAAACTGCGGAATCACTCTATACCGGAGCCGATGAAGATACAGCCGGGGCGGAGCCGAAAGACGAGAAAATAGCTGAGTCCAATATGGCGATGGCTGCGGAAACCGGTGAAGACAGGGACATGGGGATGGAAGGCGAAGCCGGGACAGGGAGCGGAGATAATGTGGCAATGACTACGGCGGATGCAGAAACTGACGCGGGAGTAGTGGAAGAGACGGTAAAACAGTCGGCTGCGGAGAATGCCGCCATCGAAAACGGCGGAATCGTCGAAGAATGTGCAAAAGACGAGGTATCCGATTCGGCGGCCAGGGCGGAAAAAATGCTTCAGGGCGAAAGCCGGTCTGAACAAAGCGGAGAAAAGGAAAAGACGGCAGGGCTGAAAGACGGCGCTATCATTGAACATGCCGTTATCAAAGTGACAGAACTGAAAGAGTATGTCGATAAGGAAGGAGAGACAGATTCAGGTATTTTATGTACGGCGGTTTTTCAGAGGATTGCTTCGGATTCGCAGCAGGATATGTCTGACTTACAGAAAAATATGCTTTCTCTGCAGGAAGATGGGAAGCTGACGATTTATGTTCCCTCAGACATTCAGGCGCCTGTCTGTGAAGACGGCGTATTTGAGGTGGATTTGGAGTATCAAAGCGGCGGGAATTACTCCTTTGTACTTCGAAAATATCACCGGGAAACAAAATAAGAACCGCCATAGCGGCGG